>Ga0247841_10000568_pt1 | contig 94625 bp, 127 predicted proteins | sample LaCruzMarch2015__2_FD_192410 | JGI IMG/M metagenome (GOLD analysis project Ga0247841, IMG submission 192410) | Freshwater microbial communities from meromictic Lake La Cruz, Castile-La Mancha, Spain - LaCruzMarch2015_18m | ecosystem: Environmental > Aquatic > Freshwater > Lake | place: Spain...
AATTCAACGATTTCAGCCGTTACTAAATTATCTTCAATTAAATTTGGAACACTACCCTTTATCGATTCAAAATGGATTCAAAACATCAGTGGTTCAATCATTTCGTTTATTAATCTATCTAGAATGATTTTTTCTATTGATAACGATTCAAATCTAAATAGAATGATAAATTCCACAATATTAAATATTAATAAATTATCTACATTGAAATGGGGATCACTATCTACTCCAGACTTAAAATGGGTTCAAAACATTAAAACATCCATATTATCATTTATTGTTTTATCCAAATTGAATATAGATAATGATAATTTAGATAAAATAGTTAATTCGATGGTCTCTGTCGCGAAAAAATTAAATGAAAATAAAAATTTATTTGGTGAAACAAATTTAAACAAATTTTCAATAGATTTAAAAGAACTAACTAATAGTGTCCCATCTAAAGAAATATCCGATAGATTATATTCTTTGTCTGATTCTATATCAAAAATATCTGGAATTGGATTATCAACGTCAGCATCGATTTATTTATTATCGAAATCATTGGAAAGTTTAGGTGAAACTATTCAAGAAATAGACATGTCAACATTCGACAAATTAACAAAATTTTCAAGTTCTTTTACCACAATTTCTTTAATTGATAATATGAAATTACAAGACACAATAGATATTATTAAAAATAAAAAATTAGATATAAAAGCGATAATGGATGATAATTCTTCTCGTTTTACTGGAATTATACCACCTTATTTACAAAGTACCACTACAACCGTCAATTCACCATTCTTTGATGCTGGTTCCATTTCAAATCCATTAGAAAAATTAATTTCATATAACAAGAATATAGATAAAAATATTCAAGAATTGGTTAAATACAAAAAAGCAGAAACCGACGCGACTGATAATTATACTATATCAGCACCTCAATCATTTAATTAAATTATTAAAACAAACCTTTTGATTTTTGATATATAATTGAAAAAAGTGATTTTATGTTCAAGAAAATTAAAAATTACTTTGTTTATAGAAATATTATTAAACAAAATTTACCAACATTAACATCTAGATATGGGTTAAAATTTGATTCAGTTTATGGAAGATTGTGGACTGTTTATAATTTACCGGAAGAAAATCATGAAACTGCTAAAAAATACGGTTATAAATACCTAGATGAGCAAGTGAGAAAGTTCATCGATTCCTTACAAACTTATTTTTGGAATATTGGATTGGGAGAATTAATATCAGTAAGAAAAATTGATGCTTTGGACACCGTAAATGTTTTAATCGTATTCAGATATAGATATCATGGATCGAAAGTATTTCTTTATATAGTATCAATATTATTTCTAATAGTTTTCTTCGGAGTTTTATTTGGTGGATTAATTAAATTAATTTTATTTCTAATTGGAGTAATATTTTAAACAAATGAATTTTTAAATAATATACAATAAAAAACTTTTTCTATTATGTCAGAATTTTTAAAAACCAACGAGGATGTGGTTTCTTATTTTAAGAAAATCGAAAAAAATTTCGCACACCCATTTGATGTAAATTACATTTATATCACAAATAATAAATTAAAAAAATTAGTCAAAGTGACACGTTTACCTGATCAATTTTCATTTATTCTAGGTGCTCATGTTTTGGTGACATTTAATGAAGTTTATTTTGATAACTTTGACGATGATACAAAGGATATTCTTATTAATCAGGAAATTGATAAAATAGAATTTAATACAGAAAAAGGTATTATCAAAATAACAACCAATCCATTAATCAGTACATCGAGTGGTATAATTGATAAATTCAGTTTCGAAAATGTTAAAAATGCTAACAAATTAGAACGTGAATTTGAATCACAATTAAAAGATAAAAAAGAAGAGGTATAAAATGATTATAGAATTAGAATGGAAGGAAATTATCGATTATTTTGAACATCATACATTGTCTGATGAACAAAAAAAAGAAATATCAAGAATATTGCATTTTGATATTGAATGGGATGATATAATTGAGTATTTAGACAATAATGTATGGTCATCATCAGAAAATGATGAAATTTTAGAATCCATTGGTCATGTTTGTGAAGATGAACACGAAGAATTTAAATATAGACTACCAGTTAAAAATTTAGATGATGAACAAAAATTTGAAATAGTTAGAAATTTATACAACAATTTAACATTTCAAGAACTACAAAGGATTGAAAAAAGAATTAAAATTACAATAATTTAAAAAATAATAATATAAGATGGAAGAAAATTTAACAAATTTCGCGTTAACCGAAGAAGAATTCAACAAATTAAAAGACGCTAATATGAAATCATTAGAAGAATTGGAAAATTTTGATTTTATTAGTGGTGGTGAAATAAATGTTGATGATTATCACGATATGGTTGAGGCTTTAAAAATTAGTAAAGATCAAACAGATGAAAAAAAGGAAGCACTTAAACAATTAGAAGCCGAAAATATCGTAAAGGAATTTTCAGTGAAATTTTTAGGTGAAGAATTCACCACAAAATATAATCACCAAAAAGATAATTTGTGGGCATTTCTCCGTAAATACGATGCAACTGGTGATTTAGTAAAAGGAATGTCAGAACAGGAAAAAGATAAAATTTATGACATCGCTGAATATTTATTCAATGATTATCAAATGAATTTAAATCATTTAAATTTCATTTTTCCATTGAGTTATGAAGAACATAAATTTTTATATGAAGTTATGACTAAAAAATTGGAATACAATCAAGACGAAGTGTTTCAAATGGAAGACCTGAAAGAAAACTATTTGGATTTTTATAAAAATTTCAAAAAAGAAGGTGTTACTGAAAATAATCTTAATACCATTATTAATATCAATCATCTTGTTATTTTATACCATCTATTTAGTAAATATAAAGTTAAAGGTGTCCAATCAGAATTTGAGAATTTTAAGGGAATTTTAAGGAAGATTGGTGAAAGAACAAAACTTTATAACGCTTATAACGTAATGGTACAAAGACTCAGTTCACAATTTCAGGTATGGGGTGGATCATTAACCGAAGATGAATCAGCACTCAATGGACAAGTATTACCACCAAATACAGAACCCGTTATTATAGACGAAAAAACTGGTGAAGTGAAATAATTGACACTTATTTACTTAACACAAAAAACCCGAATAAAATCGGGTTTTTTTATAAAAATAATTTAAAATATGAAAATAAAAATTGTAAATAATTCGGGTTGGCCTTTACCAAAATATGAAACAAATGGTTCAGTTGGAATGGACATAAGGGCACATATTCAAAATCTTATTGTTTCAGAAGATGATTGTAGTATTGTTTATTCCAATGATGATAAAACACCAGTTGTATTACTTCCAATGGAAAGAAAAATGATACCAACTGGTTTGTTTATAGAATTGCCCGAAGGATATGAAGCACAAATAAGACCACGAAGTGGTTTGGCGATAAAACATGGTGTAACTGTAATTAATACTCCCGGTACAATAGATAGTGATTATAGGGGGGAAATATGTGTATTACTTATTAATTTATCTGTCACACCATTTAGTGTTTTTAATGGTGATAGAATAGCCCAAATGGTTATTAAAAAATGTGAAAAAGCAGAATGGGATGAAGTTGATATACTTTCTGATACAGAACGTGGATCTGGTGGTTTCAATTCAACAGGAATAAAGTAAAAACTTTCAATTAATTTTTCAATATAATAAATATGGCAAAATTTATAAATTATTCCGGCGGAGCCGATGGTGCAGACACCGTATTCGATTTGGAAGGTAGAAAATACGGAGTTGAAACTATTGCATATTCTTTCTATGGTCATAATATAAAATCTAAAAATAGATGGGTATTAACAACAGAACAATTAGATGAAGGTTTTGAACATGTCAAAATAACCAACAAATCATTAAACAGAAATATTATTACAATATCCACATATGTCAAAAAACTTCTAAGTAGAAATTGGTATCAAGTAAAAAACTCGGATTGTATTTTTGCTGTTGGAATGTTAAAGAATGAAAATGAAGTATCTGGTGGTACTGGTTGGGCTATATCAATGTCAATTGATAATAAAAAACCAATTTATTTATTTGAACAAAACAAAAATTCATGGTTTGAATATTCTTATATCAATAATAAATTTGAAAAAATAGATTATATTCCAATATTAACAGAAAAATTTGCCGGTATTGGAACAAGAGATTTGAATGAAAATGGAAGAAATGCTATTATAGAATTATATAAAAAGAATTTTGAAAAATTTTAAAATCACACAGGAACAAATAGACGATATTAATAAATTTGAATCTTTTGATGAAATATCCAAAAAAGAAAACAAAATAATAGAATATTTTTCAAATGAAGAAAATTGGATAAATGAAGATAGAAAAAATAAATTAAATTGGATATTAAATGATATACCAATTCCGGAAAATTCTCTTAAAAAAGAAGTAGATAAAATATTAGAAACAATTGATAAATTATTAAAAAAAATAAACAATGGAAACAAAAGTTAAAATCATTAAAGATACCGTTTCACATAGAATTCCAATAGGAAACATTGTAAGAATAAAGGGAAATTATGAAATTCGTAAAAATAAAAAATGTTATAACGTGGTTGATTTCGCTTGTTATATATCAACTGATGATTTCAAAGTGATTAATGGTGATGAAAAACCAAATGATTTTTCGACAACACAAAAAGAAAAAGAAATGATGAATTGGTTTGATTATACAAAAATTCATACACCGAAATATTCAAAAGGACAAAAAGTTAAAGTTATAAATATGTACCAATTAGAGCCAAACGGAAAAACAACAATTGCCCCCGATGGTATTTATACAATTTACGAAACATTAGATAAAAAAGGTAATTATTGGTTCAGATCAGATAATCCAAATGATGTGAATGAATATTTTTGTACAGAATCTTCTATTATGGGTGTTGTGATGGATGCAAAATCCGATCCTATGGAAACCATTAAAACATTAATTTCACGACCATCACCACCCAAATCTAGAAAGGTTTATAACACAACTGGTTTTGATGGTTTTAATTTTGATAGTGGTAATGATTTTTTAAAATAATATGGAAAATATTAGTGAATTTAGAAATAAGAATTTCACTGTAATTGGTGAAGAACACAGTTTAATGATTAAATATGACAATGAACCATTATTAGTCGGTACTGCTATCGGAACTTGGTATTATATTAAAGAAAAAGATAAACAAATTTTAAATGTTCAATTAAAAAGATTTGATATGAATTTTTTTGATATTTTTCTTGATGATTTAGCAGAACAATTAATGAATGGTACAAATAGAAATGATTTAGAAATAAATATTCCGCGTGTAATCACAAAAGTTAAAATTGGTGATAAAATAATAGAAATTTAATATGACAGACAGTAGATTAGAAACAACAAAACACATTTTAAGGGTTCGTGATCTTTTAATGATGTTTAGAGATAAACTTCAACAAAGAGGAATTAATCACGATGATTCAAAATTGAATGATCCAGAAAAGGCAGGATTCGATATAATGACTGAAAAATTAACCACTTCAACATATGGTAGTGATGAATACAAACAAATGTTACTTGATTTAAAACCATCATTAGACCATCATTATTCAAATAATTCACATCATCCTGAATTTTATAACAACGGAATAGATGGAATGGATTTGTTCGATATCGTAGAAATGCTAATGGATTGGAAAGCAGCAACCGAAAGACATACTAACGGAAATATTCATAAATCTCTTGAAATTAATAAAGACAGATTTCATTTTTCAGAACAAACATATAATATTCTAAAAAACACAATTAAAAATTTAAATTGGTAAGATGAGTAAAATTTATGGATTTAATGCAGGTGAACATGACAAAGTTATAACTTATGTTGAAAATGGTAAAATTGTTTATGCAATTGAAGAAGAAAGAATGAATCGTATCAAATCCGGGGATGACCATCAATGGAATTTCCCACGTTTATCATATAATAAAATTTTAGAAAAAACGGGTGTTGAAATAAATGATGTTGATTATTTTGTTTGTGCAATTCCAAAATATATAATGGATCAATCCTCTATATTTTTAAATGAATTTAATAATTATAATATTATAAAATATGACCATCATTTATGTCATGCTGCATCAGTATATTATACTTCTGGTTTTAAAAATGATAAAGTGTTAGTTGTTACACATGATGGTGAAGGTGATTATTCTTATGGAAAAATTTATTTGGCACAAAATGGAAATTTAAAACAAATTGGAAATTTACCAGTTACTTTATATTCATCCGCGGCTGCTTTATATGGACATATTACAATATCATTGGGTTGGAAAATAAATAAAGATGAGGGAAAAACAGTTGGATTGGCGGGAAATGGAAAATATAATGAAAAATTATATAAATATTTTGAACAAATATTTATAAATGATGGAATTTATTTCAACCCATCAAATCCAATAGGGAAAACAATGTTTATAACTCAAGAATTAAAAAAAATTGGATGGTATGATACATCGGAACAAAAAGCCGATATTGCATATAATGTCCAATTTCTTGTTGAAAACGAAATGATTAAATTTTTCAATAATTTACATTCCTTATACCCAGAATATACTAAATTATGTTTGGCTGGTGGTTTATTTGCAAATGTGAAATTGAATCAAAAGATAAATGAATTAAATTGGGTTGATGAAGTTTACATAGTTCCACCTATGGGTGATAATGGTCTTGCAATAGGTTCCACACTTTTGAAATCACACGAATTAGGAGAAAGGGAAATAGAAAGATTCGATAATGTTTTTCTTGGCATCGAATATTCTGATTCAGAAATAGAAATTTCATCTAAAAATTATAATTTTATAAGGGAACCTTATATTTCTAGTAATATAGCTCAAGAATTAAATGATGGAAAAATAATTGGATTCTTTAAAGGTAGATTTGAACACGGTCCAAGAGCATTGGGGGCTAGATCTATATTAGTTAGACCAACAGATAAGGAAACACATAAAAAGTTAAATAATCGATTAAAAAGGGATGACATCATGCCATTTGCACCTATTGTTATGTCAGAATACTCGAATACTGTATTTTTTGCAGAAAAATCACAATATACAGCTGAATTTATGACAATGTGTTATACTACAAGACCAGAATGGGTTGATAAAATACCAGCTGTTATACATCATGTCGATCATTCATCTAGACCCCAAATAGTTTTTAAAAATAGAAATCCACATTTTTATGAAATATTGAATGAATATAACAAATTATCACACATTCCGGTATTATTAAATACATCTTTCAACGGACATGGTGAACCAATAATAAATACACCGGAAAATGCCTTTGATCATTTAAAAAACGACACAATTGATATACTTGTAATAGAAAATTTCATTTATAAAAAAAAACATAGTAATAATGAATAATATTCAAATAACATTTGATCCACTACCAAAAATAAATATTACTGGTGATATACTTTATTCATATTTTATAGAATTATATGAATATAGAAATAATATAAAAGAACACATTATGGATTTTATAATGAATACAAACTATTATAGTTGTTTTTATAGGGAATGGTATGGTGATTTTCAATTTGATGTATTTATTTGGAATGAAGAAAATGGATTAGAAAAAATATTTGAACATAGATTTAATGATTTTAACAAGAATGTTTTAATAAATTTAGAAACCAATAAATTAAATGAAACTCTAATGTGGTTTAATTGTGCATTGGAATACAAAAATAAACATAATTGTAATTTATTTATAAAAAGTAATTTCAATGATATATTTAAGAATGAATATAAAGAAATTCATTTTATTTCTGAAATAAATGATGATATATATGCAATATATAATATTGGAAGATATGAATCTGATAATCGTGTATATAATAAAAATAGAGATTGTTATTCATATAAAAATCCAGAGGATTGGCATAATATTTCTATAACTGATATTGCAAATGATATTTTAAATTTAAAATAATATAAAAATGACAGAACGAAAAAAAGATTATATTAGACAACTTATGTTTGTTAATGGATCCATTCAATCTCAACACACATATGTTGAAAACATAATAGAAACGATTAGGACGTTCGTTCAAGATGCAGACAATATTACCCTAGATGACATCGCTGAAGATGTCCTGAACGAGATTATTCCCATCTACGATAAATATTTCACAGAAGATGAAATCATTCAGCTGTTAGATTTCTATAAATCAGACATCGGAAAATCATATATGAAAAATATGAGTAATATTACAATCGAAAGTGTGAAAATTGGTGAAAAAATAGGTGATATTATTCAAGGAAGAATTGATAAAAATAAGAAAGAAATTATTCAGAAATAATACGTTTTTTCATAAGATTCCACTTAAACTTAATATCTAAATATTAATATATATTTTTATGAATGGGAAAATATATGTGATAACTTGTCTTATTAATAATAAAAAATATGTTGGTCAAACAATAAAAAAATTAAAATCAAGATGGAAAGAACATATAAATCACAAATGGGAAGATAGAAATCTACATCTACCACTTCAATTAGCATTTAGAAAATATGGAATTGAAAATTTTAAAATTGAACTTCTGATTGAAAATATTGATAATCAAGAAAAACTTAATGAACTGGAAATTTTTTATTCCAAATTAAACAATTCAATTGTTCCAAATGGATATGGTTTAAAAGTTGGAGAACGAAATGGGTTTATTTCAGAAGAAACAAAACAAAAAATATCAAAATCAAACACCGGAAAAATTAGAACACCGGAAATGTTGAAAAAATTATCAGATAGTCACAAAGGAAACAAACAAACAGAAGAAACAAAAAAGAAAATATCAGATTTTTTCAAAAATAAAAAACCATCAGAAAATACTAGATTAGGTTGTATTAATAAAAATTCTAAAATATGGAAATTCATTTCCCCAAATAACAAAATCGTTGAAATTAAAAATTTAAAACAATTTTGTAAAGATAACAATTTGAGTTATTCCGAAATGTATTCTTTAACCAATGGAACAAGAATATCTCCACACAAAGATTGGAAATATTACAAATAAATTATAAATCGGAATCAATAATTTCTTGTCTTATTAACATTAACATTTTCCCCAGTTTGTTTTTTCCTTCAATATCCTTACAATTTTGACATGTACAATTTCCAAAAAAATTATCATGCCAATAGTTTCCCTCAACTAAATTATAATTCTTGGTGTCTTTCAATTTCATTTTCAAAACTGGGTCTGAGAACTTAATCTTTAAAAGTTCTAACATTATATTTTCTTTAACAGATTCCCAATCCTTTCTTAAATGAACTTTCATTCCGTTTCTTTTCGCCTTTCCGGGGGTGTCCATTAAACGTATCCAATCTTGTTCTGGTTCATTATCAGCCTTGGCTGCTTGAAAAGCATGTTCAACTGATTTATATTCTTTTCCATTATAAATAAATGGACTAATATAAAAATTACTTAAAAAGAATTCTTCATCTATAAATTTATCTATTGTTTTTTCCATTCGTCTATTTTTTTCCAAAATGATTCTTCACTAACATCCAAATCACACAACAATTCCTTACACTTCAATTTATTTTTTTCTATTCTATCATCAATTGGTAAATCATTAAATGCATCCAGTAAACCTTTAATGTTTTCCCTCCCCTTTTCGATGTTTATATATAAATTAAAATATGAAAATAAATCGTTATGAAAATTTTTAGATTGTAACAATTTATTTATAACTGAACATTTTTCATAATCTTCTGATTCAATAAATATTTCATATGAAAACAATAAATCATTTTCATTGACAACAGGTATATCTTCAAAATACCTATCATCAAACCAATCTAATGATGAAAAAATAAAATTCGATATTTTTAATTATTTTATCCATTTTTTCTGTTTAATATTTTTCAATACAAATCCAAGATATGGTATCATTAGTAACACCATTAAAATAATCAGTACAAAAAGATGTATCTATTGATGTATGATATTTTTGATAACAATCGACACACATTGTATGTGGTTTTGAACAACACATTAAAAAAATACCAAATACTATAAATATCAATTTTTTCATAAAATTTATTTTCCAGTATATAAAATTATTTAGTTATAAAACACCACCCAACTATTTGTTGGATGGTGTTTATTTGGTTTCAGAAATTTATCTTGAAAATCATTTAACTTCTTCAAAAACAACATCCTCAAACTTTTGTTCCGATTTTTCAGAACTTTGTTTTTGTTCTTGTTGTGGGTTTGGATTCGATTGTGATTCATTTGTATTTTGGTACATTCTCGCAGAAATACCATTCCATTTTTCGTTCAATTCTTTCATATACTTATCAACCAAATCTATATCTTTAGATGAATGTGATTGTTTTAATCCATCGATGGTTTCATTTAATGTTGATTTTTCCGATTCGGATAATTTATCACCAAATTCTTTAAGATCCTTTTCGGTTTGAAATATCATAGTATCAGCTTGATTTAATTTATCAATTTTTTCTTTTTCTTTCCTATCACTTTCTTCATTCATCTTAGCTTCATTTTTCATTCTTTCAATTTCTTCTTTTGGAAGCGATGATGAACCTTCAATTCGAATGTTTTTTTGTTTTTGAGTCGCTTTATCCATTGCCTTTACTTCAATAATACCCGACGCATTAATATCAAATGTTACAGTTATTTGTGGGATTCCTCGTTGAGCAGGTGGAATTCCATCTAAGAAAAATTTTCCCAAACTTTTATTATCTTTTGCCATCGGTCTTTCCCCTTGAAGAACATTAATTTCTACGGATGGTTGATTATCCGAAGCTGTCGAAAACGTTTCCGATTTTGATGTTGGAATTGTTGTATTAGCATCGACTAATTTGGTAAACACACCACCATACGTTTCGATACCCAATGATAATGGTGTAACATCCAATAGTAAAACATCTGTCACATCACCAGCTATGATACCAGCTTGAATAGCGGCACCCACAGCAACAGCTTCATCTGGGTTAACACTTTTGTTGGGTTCCAATCCAAAAATATCCTTAACTATTTTTTGGACTGCCGGAATACGAGTTGAACCACCAACCAAAACAACTTCGTTTAAATCGTTTTTTGAAAAACCACTATCGGTGAGTGCCTTTTGTGAAATCGGAATTAATTTTTTGAAAATTGAATCACAAATTTGTTCAAATTTTGCACGATTTAATTTAACAACCAAATGTTTTGGTACACCATCAACCGGAAAAATATAAGGTAAATTAATTTCAGTTTCAGTTGATGAAGATAATTCAATTTTAGCCTTTTCAGCAGATTCCTTTAATCTTTGAAGTGCCATTGGATCTTTCTTTAAATCAACACCATATTCTTTTTTAAAATCATCAACTAACCAATCAACAATTGCATCATCAACATCATTTCCACCCAAATGAACATCACCAAATGTTGATTTAACTTCAAATACACCATCACCGGATTCAAGAACCGATACATCAAATGTACCACCACCAAAGTCGAACACTACAATTTTCATATCCTTCTTTAGTTTATCCAATCCATAAGCGAGTGCGGCAGCGGTGGGTTCATTGACAATACGTTCAACTTTAAAACCGGCAATTTCACCAGCTTCTTTTGTTGCCTGTCGATGTTCATTATCAAACCACGCTGGAACTGTAATAACAGCACGATCAACAGTTTGACCAAGATAATCTTCGGCTGTTTTTTTCATTTTTTGAAGTATCATCGCTGATATTTCTTGTGGTGTAAATTCTTTATCATCAATTTTAATTAACGGACCACCGTTATTACCTTTAATTACCTTATATGGTGTTCTTTTAATTTCATCGGCTAAATTATCAAATTTATCACCAATAAAACGTTTAATAGATGAAACAGTATTTGTACTGTTTGTTACCTGTTGACGCCTTGCTGGTTGACCAATTTTTCTTTCACCACCATCAATAAAAGCCACAATACTTGGTGTAGTCCTTTGACCTTCACTATTCGCAATAATAACCGGATTTCCACCCTCCATTACAGCCACTGCACTAAATGTTGTTCCTAAATCACTTTACTACACTTACTTTCATAAGCAGTTTCAACTTTGTAGTCTGGACTATCCCATCATCCCATTGGATGCAACCATTATAGTCTCTGAACGTCATCCTAAACGGATTTTCGATGCTGATTACCCAATATAAATATTTTTTAAACATTCAAGTTTATCCTTTCGAATTGCTTTGTAGTATATTTATCTCTAAGGGTGTCCCAGCAATTTAGATTGTTTTTAACCATTCATTACTGAATGGTGGGACCTTTTTAGTTAATCCCTATAATTTTACTCATAAATTTATTTCCTTTCTTTATTTTTATTTAATTATTTATATTCAATTATTATACCAATGTTTAATTTACTGTTAAAATGTCAGTAATTTGATTTTTTTCATTTATTATTCCTTCGAAAAATATTTTCCAATGTTTTCTATTAATATTTGTTTTTCCGTGACAACTTATACATAAAGATATTAAATTTGTTTCATTGGAATTCATTTTATCATAATCGATATGATGAACCGAAAGTTTTTGTGTTTGTTTATTACAAACACAACATATATGATTATCTCTGTCCTTTATTTTCTTTTTTAATTTAGAATTAAATTCTTGTGGATAAATATCATATGAATGTCCACCATTCCACAAATGGCACTTATTACCTCTTGGTGCATTTTCTTCTTGTTTTTTCTTTTGTTCATCATTATATGACCATTTTCCTTTTCTTGATTCAATTGCCCATTTTTTATATTCATCAGAATGTTTCTTACCATAAAATGAATTTTTTTCACCATTTCTAGGATTATTTTTTAAAAACTCTTTTAAACTATCTGATACTTTTTTGGCTATTTCTGGATTATGAGTTGGATTTTTATCACCAGATACTCTATTGGATGTATCTTTTCTTATTTTTTCTGCACTTTCTATTCCAACTCTATCTTCCCACTTTATTTTTCTTTGCCAATCATTCTGGCAATCAACAGAACAAAATTTTTTCTTTTTATCTAATTCCCATATATCACCTTTGTTTTTCCCCTTGTTAACTATTCTTAATTGGATTATTTTATTACAATTTTCACAAACTTTTTCAATTTTTAATATCATTTACCTTTTTATTCTTATATATAAAAAGGTCAAGTCCCAAAATAAATATTATTTTTAAATCAATACCGAAAATTTAATGTCATTTTGTCAGTTTTTGAGCATCTATAAAATCCAAATCTACCAAAACCCTTTTTACTTCTTTATCATCTTTAGTTGTAACTTCATAAATTTCTTTGTACAAAACATCAACTGTGTCATTAATATTTCCTCTTAATTTAAGATAAAGAACCTTATGTTTTTTTCACTACCCTCAATTGTAAATGTTCCATGTTGACATTGAAAGACAATTCCGAATTTGATTCACTGATCTGTACTGTTTGACCATTCATCTTACCAACAATAACACCATGATTCCCATTCATATCAACACCACCAATAGGGTTATTTATATCATTCATCATTGTAGTACCAATACTTGTGTGATGTTCTGATGGACTATAAATAGAAGTGATGACAACAGATTTTTCGTGCAAAACACCAGATTCTATTCTTTTTGTGTTACAACTAGTAAAAAATACCAGTCCAATTAAAATAAGTGATAAATTTCTCATAATTTTCATAATTTGTTTGTTTATTATTGTTTAAAAATATTTAGTTATTTCTGTTGTTTCAATATCTAATAAATCTTTTCGGAGTGGACTAACTGTTTTAAAAACATTCGGTATCCACAACCTTTCATTTTCGGAATTACAAAATAATTTTTCAACATCTGTCAACCCCATTTCATCAGGTTTAAAATTTTCACCATATAATTTTATCCCCAATTCAATTAATTTTTTTCTAGTTTTTGATGAATTTAAAATTTTACCTTTCCAATATGGTCTTTTATCTTTTTTCAAATTAAATTTGTAAAAACACGAAATACCATCTTCTTCCCTAATTGATTTATTAATTAAATCAATCGGTGGAAAACCATGATTTATAGTAAACGTTTCTTCGTAAGTCATTTTGTTATTTGAATTTCTGTTCCTTTTGGAAAATATAAACTTTTTTCACGATAATCCATGTATGGTAAGGTATAACAAACTTCAATTATATCACCATTTTTTATAAGTTCTTGTATAACATCATGAAATTTCCATTCATCAGAATGTTTATCTGGATTTTCATCTTTCCAATTACTAATTTTAACTATTAGTTCTGTTGGTTTGATAGGTCCATAAGAATGAATCAATTCTATTATTTTTTCTTTCATATTTCTAGATTTTTAATTTTGATCAAACATAGTTAAAAATTTTCAATAAAAAAAATAAAAAATGAATTTTTTTCTTTAATATATACTTAAAAATAAAAAATAATCAATAAAACATGGATAGAATAGTTTTCAAAAAACAAATCGATAGCATATATGAAAAATTATATTCTATCAATGAAAGTTTATCTTCTGAGAATTCAAAAGAATTAATTAGGGGATTTAATGATGGTATTAAAGAAGGATATGAATTATTTAACGAAAATATAAATAATTTAAATGAATGGAATCCTTTTAAATCTGTAGCAAAGGGAGTTGGTATTGCGAAAGGGGCCACGAAAGGTTTATGGAATCAGGGTAAACAAGCAGTAGCATCTACTGGAAATGCCATTTCAAATGTATATCAACAAGGTAAACAATTAGCAACTGAAATTTGGGGTAAAATTCAAACTATGATTCAAAAAATTAGTAAAGGTATAAGTTCCGCTGCTACTTGGATAGTAAAACAACCCGGTGAAATTAAAACAAAATTAACAGCTGTTATGAACGAAGCTTTAGATGAATTAAAATCAGCTTATGATGCCTTTAAGGATAAAGCAGAAGAATTTAAAACATCAATTACAAAATTTTGGGATACAATGAAAACAAATGTAACAACAACAATAAAAAATGCCAAAGATGCTTTAGTGAAAGCCGGAATCGCAACAGAAGAAACAGCAAAACAATGGATTTTAAATAATAAAATAGCAATTACAACTGCAGCACAAGAATTACAACAATCATCTGTTGCTTGGATGAAAACAGCTGGTAAAAAAGTATTAGAAGGTTTAACTGCCGTTGGTAATGGAACTCTTACTGCACTTAAATTTATTTTTAAAGCAGTGATAATTATGTTTATAACCCCTTTTCATGTATTATATTTGGGTATTAAACAAATTCCAGATCTTTATGCAAAATCAAAAGATGTAATTGAAGCTGGTATTAATAAATTGGGAGAAAGTTGGATGGAAGCTGAAACCGAAGGGGAAAACATTGGTTTGGCAGCAACCACACCATCAACCGGAAAAATCCCGGTAAGAGATCCAAAAACTGGTAGAATGATGCCAGCTGGAACACCAGTAGAACACAAGATATTTAAATTTTCAGATTTTGTTACAGAAAAGAAAAGAAAAGAGGAGTTTTTCAAAAAATTGAAATAACATTTCCTGACTTCCCGAAAACCCAGTTAATCTGGGTTTTTTTATACAAAAATAAAAACAATCAAAACAACAAATACGAATATCCAAACATATTTATTCATATCCAAATGTTTTCTTTTGATATAAATCATTTCTTCTGAATTAGGACGATTTATATTTAAATCAATCCAAAATGATAACATCGTTATCACATATGCAATCACCCAACTAAAAGGTATTGAAAGTATCAGTAATAAAATTTTAATCATTTTCATTTTTATTCTATAAGTGAAATACCAAATGCCATTATCAAACCAATGATAACGGTTGTAAATTTTTGTAAATTATATTTGTGATTTTCCCCAGTTTCAAAAAGAATTGATGTAGATACATGTAAAAAAATACCGACAACAACCGCCATAATATATGGGAACAAAGATCCTAATGAATCAGTAATAACAAATTTTCCAAAAATAGCACCGAGTGGTGTCATTAAAGCAAATATTGTCAGGAAAACAATAGATTTAAACTTTGACAACCCATAATGTAAAAACAAACCCATTAATGACAATGAAATTGGAATGTTATGAACTATAATTCCCAATACCAAAGAATTTTGAATGTTTGTACCGATATTAGAAATTAAAGGGGTCCCCTCTAAAAAAGCGTGAATGGATAATCCAAATAAAAGTAAGAAAGGAGAAACTTTTTCACCATCAGAATGAACATGGATGTGACCATGTTCGGCACCCTCCGTTATCAATTCCAAAACTAACTGTATAATAAATCCAATTACAACAAAAAGGCCCAAGTATGGTAATGGTTTTTCGAAAACTTCCGGTAGTAAAACCATAAAAGCGATACCAATTAAAAAAGCACCACTAAATGATAATAACAATTTTAAAAATTTTGGTTCATTTTTAATAAAAAATATACAAGAACCAAAGAAAATAACTGTGATAAACAATCCGAATAAATTCCACATAATTAAATAAAAATTATACTGTTACAATTTTCGTTGATTAATTTACGAATGTCAATTCCAAATTTTAATTCAAATGTATCGAAATCACATCTATCTGTTAAGATTTTTTCTTAATGTAAAATTATGTTTTGATTCATCGGCCATAATATTGTGCCATTCTCATAGATTCTTCCTGAAAATCCGGATCTTCCATCATCCGTTGCATCCTTTCATCATAACAAGCCAAAAAAAGATATCTTCTGGTGACATTTCAGGATAAACATCATCTAATTTTTCATTGATGTGTTCAATTACTTCCATTGTCGTATCACCTTTTGGTGAATTTTCAAAATTGGAATAACCTTGAACTTGTGCGAGATTATCGTTTTCAAATTTTACTTTTTCTGAATTTTTCATATTGGTTTTGGTTTTAAGTTTAACAATACAAAGATACATACTTTTCCGGAGATAAAAAAATTATAAACCAAAAAATCTTTTAACTTTTTCTTTTTTATCTTCATTGTTCTTAAAATCAACATTCTTTTTCATATTTTGATAATCCTTCCATCTTTGTACATTTTCCCTATCTCCATTTAATATTACATAAACAAAAGTAACAATAGGTGTCATCAAAATAAAGAAAATTATTTCCATTATGCAGCCAAACTTAAAATTTTATTTTTCTTAAATTCATCTTCAATAAATTCAACTGTAATGTGAAGTGAATTAGTATTATCTGATGGTAAATCAAACATTGAATCTCTCATCACCTTTTCGATAATAGACCTCAATCCACGTGCACCCAACTTAAATTCAATTGCCTTATCCACAATATAATCCAAAGCAAGTGGATCAAATGTTAACTTAACACCATCCGATTTCAACATCTTTGTAAACTGTTTGATAATTGAATTCTTTGGTTGTGTAAGAATTTGAAGAAGAGCTTCACGATTTAACGAATTCAAATAAGATATAACAGGAATTCTACCAATCAATTCTGGAATTAAACCAAATGATTTCAAATCAATTGGTGAAACATATTGAAGAATATCATCCTTGTTAAGAAGTTCCGTGTTTTTATCAGAAATTTTGTAACCAATTTTATTTGGTATTTGTAAACGATTAGAAATCTTCTTTTCAATACCATTAAAAGCACCACCGACAATAAAAAGAATATTTTGAGTATTAATCTGTATCATCTTCTGTTCGGGGTGTTTTCTACCCCCTTGTGGTGGAACATTAACAATTGAACCCTCTAACATCTTCAGTAAAGCTTGTTGAACACCTTCACCAGAAACATCACGACTTATAGATGGGTTATCACCATCTTTTCTTGCAATTTTATCAATTTCATCAATAAAAACAATTCCGTGTTCAGCTGCTTCTACATCATATTCCGCAACCTGTAAAAGTCTACTAAGAATATTTTCAACATCATCACCAACGTAACCAGCTTCAGTTAAAGATGTAGCGTCAGCAATGCAGAAAGGAACATTTAACATTTTAGAAATTGTTTTAGCCAAAAGAGTTTTCCCTGTTCCTGTCTCACCAATGAGTAAAATATTTGATTTTTCAATTTCAACACCATCATCATTTTTCTGGTTTAACCTTTTGTAATGGTTGTATACAGCGACAGATAGTGTCTTTTTAGCTTCATCTTGACCAATTACATAATCATCAAGAAATTTCTTAATATCACGTGGTTTCAATTTATTATTCAAATAATTTTGTTTCTTATTTTTAGAAACTTTTCCCAATTCATCCTGATGCATCATAAAAGCCATTTCAGAACACCTTTCACAAATATGTCCATCCTGACCAGCAATTAACATTTTTACTTCATTTTTTCCGCGTCCACAAAATGAACATTTTTCTTCGATTTCTGTTTTTTTAGCCATAATAAGTTTTAGTTTTTAGTTATTTTGCAATTTATTTGTTTTTTCATTTTGATAATAATTTTTAATTTCCATAAAATCTTTTATACATTCATATAATTCAAAAGTATAAAGGTGTTTAATAATATAATCCATTACCTTTAATATATTTTTTTTCTTTTTTAGTATTACAAAAATATCTTGATCACCCAATGGTAGTTTAAATTTAAAATCAGACTCATATTCAATATTATCAATTAAATTTTCAATTATTATTCTGTACATTCCACATATATCAAATTCATTTTTATCTAGAAAGTCTAAATAATCGAAAAATTCATCAATTTTAAATTCTTTATCTGTTAAAATTTTCATAAATATAAAAATTTTATTCATATTAAAAAAATATAGTTGGGATTACCACCTAAGTAGCTTTCCCAACCATACCATCGTCCAAGTCTTAAATGTTGGATTCAACTTGTGATTCAACCACAACTTAGCACCCTTTAATGTAGTAAACTCAATATTATCCTGAGCTTCATCCGCAGATTTCAAAATTTCACCAAACTTCAATCCCGGTTTCATTCCAATTTCAATCAAATGTCTACCCATCAAAATAGATTTCCTTTGTTCAGTAGTAACATGAAGTGTTTCTGCGAGTTCCTTAACTTCTTCAATTTCCTTACGAACTCTAATAACCTTTGTTTCTTCAACTTCACCACGACCAAGTGCATCGGCTTCAATCAGTAATAAAACATCACTAATGTTAGCCGGAAGAAGATTCTTACTCAACTTTAATAAGGCAGATTTTCTACTTCTTAAACTAGTAATAGAAAATAAAGATGTGTGTGCCAAATGAAACTTAATCAACTTCACAACCCTTTCAACAATAAATGGTTTGATACCAATTCTATTAAGAATTTCTTCGGCCATTTTAGAACCTTCAACATCATGACGATTGGAAGTTACACAAATTCTTTGGTGCTTTTCACTCCAAGTTTTTTCAGTGGTCTGTGGTTTGGCGATGTCGTGAAGTAAAGCCGTAAAAATAAAAACAGCCCTATCATCACCAACAATATTTTCCCTTTCACAAATATTAAACATCCTTTTAAGAACCCATTGAGTATGAATTTCAACATCACCCTCGATGTGCCAAAAAATATCTTGTTCCGTATCTTTCAAAAGATCAAGTTCAGGAATAAGAATCATCGAACCACTTTTACGAAGAAAATCAAAAATCATTTCCGGGTGTTTTCCTTTAACAGCCCACTTCATAAATTCTTCCGACAATCTTTCCTTTGGAAGATCTTTCAATTCACCAGACATTTCTTTCATAATATCAAAAGTTTCCGGAACAACATCAAATCCCATCCGAGATTGAAATTGGAGACCCCTCAAAATCCGAAGTGAATCTTCTCTAAATTTATCAGATGTGTGACGAATGATACCATTTTTTAAATCTTCCAATCCACCAAAAAAATCAAAAAGAGTATTTGTTAAAGGGTCGAAACCCAAAGCGTTCCATGTAAAATCCCTACGAAGTGCGGCTTCTTCTTTTGTCATTAGTTCCAAACTAACTTCAAATCCCTTATGACCAACCCCTATACGATTTTCTTTGCGGGGAACAGAAAAATCAAATTCCAAACCACCAACTTTAAGTTTAAGAATACCAAAACTCTTACCCACAGAATCAACTTTTCCAATACGAGAAAGAATTTTTTCAAGTTGGTCAACTGTACACCCATGTACTTCAACATCAATATCCTTTGGTTCGATACCCATGAACTTATCACGGACACAACCACCAATTAAAATTGGTTCAAATCCACTCTTTACAATTTCTTGAAGAGTAGAAAGTAAAACTTTGTTATCAAATGTAATGTTTTCAGTCATTTGGTTTATTTAATTTGACAATACAAAATTACAACTATTATCTGATATAAAAAAATTATATATAATATTTATGGTAACATATAAAGAATTTTTATTAGAAATTGTAAAAAATGAAAAATATGCTAGTTATATATTTGATAATATAACCCAAGAAATTTCCAAATTTATTACTGTTGAAAAAGTGCCAGAAACACCCAGACAAAAAGACAAAATATTTATAAATATAGACAAATCTAAAGATTACTGGATTTTGAATTTATATTTTGATAATGAAATAGAAATGACAATTTTAAATAGAATTATAAATATACTTGATAAATATAGAATTAAATTATTGAATTCTAACATTTTGTTATCGTATACCCATAATATAAAAAGAAAGAAATTTTACAACAAATATACTGATAATGATCAAATTTCAGTATACTATAAGGATATATATGTTAAAAGGGTGAAACCAAAAAAATATTATTATCATTATACAGATAGAAAAAATTTACCATCCATTTTGAAAAATGGTTTGATTCCAAAATCTTGGTTTAATAGTCAATGGGGAAATTTGGTGAATAAAGCTTATCCAGATGCAATCTTTGTTTCAGATGCTAAAAATTTATTCTTTGGTGATACATTACTTAGAATTGACACAACAAATATTAGTAACAAATGGTTTGATGATTTAAACATGGAAGATGATAGATATATGACATTTGAACCAATACCACCAGAAGCAATTGATGTGGTATCACCGATGGAGTTAACTCCAATTTATTCGAAAGAAGATAAAGAATTTGAAATTGGTCATCTTAAAGAAAATAAATTTTCAGAAAGAGAAGTTGTTTCCTTTGACTTTGATGGTGTGTTACATTTGAGTATGATACCCGGAACAATAGAACCACTAGATGATAAAAATTTTGATTCTTGGATTCCAAGTGAAAACATTCATCAAATTCTTTTGGAAGAACATAAAAAAGGAAATAAAATTATAATAGTTAGTTCACGTGCAGAACTTTTTTTTGATTTTGGTAAAAATAAAACATATAACACAAGAGAATGTATTCAAAAATTTATAAAAATATATAATTTACCTGTGGAAGATATAATTTTAACAAATAATTATCCAAAAAAGGTTTTTTTGATGCATAATAAAGTTATTCGACATTATGATGATAATGTTAATTTGAAATACCAATTATGGGACACAGATATTGAATTTGTATATATTTATGGTGATGAAATAAGAAAAAGATATAAAAATATATAACTAGAATGAAATTATTTGAATCTAAAAAAAATAAAAATCCGGTTAAATGGAAAGGGATACCCTTTTGGATTGGTATAGTAGATCTAATAGATGGCGAAGTGATTTCAACATGGTCATATGAAACTGCTGAAAGTCACGATTTTAATCATTCATTTTATATGAATTTAGAATATCTTGAAAAAATAGATGATGGTGAATATGGAATTTTTTGGTTTAAAAATAAAAACAAATTGGATGGTTGGGATGAATATCTTACATCAGAAATAAAAGAAAAAATTTATAAACAAATTATATGATAACTAATTTAAAATTATTTGAATCCGAAATAATAAATAATGGTGAACGTGGACATTGTTTTAAAAATGTACAAGATTATTTACTTGATAATGACTTACCAAATGCTTTAATTGTTCATGGTTTTGTTACAAATAATGTCGGTAAAACGATAGAACACGCTTGGATAGAAGATGGTGATACTATTTACGACCCAACCACTGGAATATCAACAAAAAAAGAAAAATTCAAAGAATTGTTGAATCCAACAAAAGAAATTAAATATACTTTTTCAGAAGCTATGAAGTTAAGATTTAAAACAAAAAATCATGGTCCTTGGACTGAAGAAGAAAGAAGAAAAATATTAGAAAAATGATAACGGATTTTAAAATATTTGAGGGTAAACAAGTTGGTATTATATATCATTTGACAGATAATTTATATAATTTAAAAAGAATGTTAAAAGACGATGAAATGAAATCAAAATATGGATATATTTCATTTTCAAGAAATAAAAATTTTTCTTATAGATCCAGAACCATTAAAATAATATTTGATGGTAATCAAATGTCTAATCGTTTTAAATTTGAACCGTATTCATATAGTAAAAACGTATATACTGATGAATCCGAAGAAAGAATAATATGTAATAGGAAAAATATTGAACAAAGAGAAGATGAAATGGTGGGGAAACAAAGTGTCAATTCCGGTTATCATTTCGATATGATTAAAGGAATTAAAAAATATATAATTGGAATTGAAATCATTAAAATTTATTACAATGATGAATATAATAAAAAATCAATTGAAGAAATACAAGAATTAATACCGAATGTTAAAATTAAATTGATAAAAAGATGATAACGGATTTTAAATTATTTGAGGGTAAACAAGTTGGTGTAATATATCATTTCACCAGTATTTATTCTTTGTATCAAATATTATCAAAACATCAACCACATTTAAGTACACCACTCAATTATATATCTTGTACAAGAAACTTCAATATGAAATCAAAAGAATTGAAATTAGAAAAACAATGTTGTAGAATTACTTTGGATGGTGATAAATTATCACAAAAATATAAAATAAAACCTCATTTTGATCAAAAATATCCTGAACCGGAAGAAAGAGAAGAAAGAATTATCAACGATTATAAACCAATACCATTGGAAAAGTATATTATAAGAATAGATATATTGGAGAATCCACCAATTAACATTTATAATAGACATTTACAAATATTGCATTTCTTCTTTGGGCATCAGTTTTTAGATGAACCGGAAGAAATAAAATTTCATTATGAAGAACTAAAAAATGAAATAAAAGAATTAAATTCAAAATTTCCAATATTTTTTGTAGATAAAATGATACCTGTTAAATTAAATGAAAACGTAACTGATATTGGTATTGAACCACCAAGACAAATGGTTAAAAAATCTGGTGGTGATAGTAACTATAAATATTACGCAATATTTGAAGAATTATTTATACCAAAAGGTTTGGTTAAAATATTAGATACATCTAAATATTACAGGGGTAGTTCTCTTTTAACAAAAATTTATGACGATAATCCATATAATGTTGGAATGGATGAATTTAAAATATTGATGAAATATACAGATCAGAAAATAATAAATGATAAGAAATATGATAAAATAATATGTAATGATTATTTTAGAACTTTAGTTAAATTAGATCAAAATAAGATAAAAGAATTACACGAAGATTTGATCATTAATATTTTAGATAAACATAATACTGAAAATATAGATTTGAATAAAATATTAAAATTTAATGTATTCAATAATTTTGCAGCATTTCAAATAGATATTGATGAAGATCACTGGGATACCATAATATAGCATAATAATATAGGTGTTTAAACCGATAAACGCCAAATATAGGTGTTTAAACCGATAAAAGCCAAATATAGGTGTTTAAACCGATATTTATTTTTTCAAATTTTCACCCAAATTATAAAGCAAATAAACCTGTGATGTATTATTAAAGAATGTATTTGGATCCATAACATCTTCATTTTTATTAATAATCACACCTGGATTATTATTTTTTAATTCATTTAATCTCCTTTGAGATTCATTATCAACATGATTTATTTGGACATTTTGTGATGAACGTTGATAACGTTCTTTTTCATAATAATCCGGATATTCATCATTTTTATTTTTAAACATTGCATTACCATGAATTGTAATACCATTGTCATTTTCAGATTCATTCACATTTTCATAATGGTGAACATTGAATCCGTTTGGAGAATAATTATCATCAAACATATTCAAAGTTATTATTTTTTATTTATTTTTTAGCTTTCATTATATAATTTTTCATTTCTTCATCAACAATTAATGAAATTTCAATATCTAAAATGTTATTTTCAAATATAATATTTTTATTTTTATTATACATTTTTATCATATTGTTGTCAACGTATGAATCATAATTTTTTGTATGTGACGATGAATGTTTTGAATACATCAATTTAACATCTTCATCATTCATTTCAATAAAATGAAAAATATTATTCATTATTTTTAGTATATTTTATTTCTAAAATATAATTAATAAAATTTTTTATCATAATTTTAAATCATTTTTACTATATATTGTTTTAGAATAGTTCTATTTAATATATATCAAAAAACAATTAAAACAATGAAAAAAAATTATAAGAACAATGAAACTAGTTTAGAACCATTTGATAGACACCAAAAAATAGGTGAATTGGATTTTTTAAAAAGTAATATTGAATCATTTTTGGATGAAATGGATAAAAATATATCACCCCCATCAGATTTATTACCGGGATTAAAATTAGACATTCAAACACATGATTACAACCAAGATTTGGAATTAATCAAAGAAGAAACCAAAGAAACATTAGAATGTATAAGTGGTTTATATCTTGATTCAAAAACAATGGCTGAAAAAAATATAAGTAATATCATTCGTAATGATGCGGAAACAATCGGAACCATTAAATTTTCAATAGAATGTGCAAAAAGAGGATTAATAAATTGTATGAAACAATTAGATGTCGGTGTAAATGATCCAGAAATGCATGTCGCTGTCGGAAATTATCAAAAGGAAATTCGTGATAGTAATAAAATGATATATGATCTTTTAACCAAAATGAAAATATTTTATAAAGAACTCAAAAACGAAATAAAACAAGATGATATAAATACTTCTGGTTCAGAAACAATAAAAGGACCAAAAAATGTTGGAAATGGATTATTTATTTTTGATGCCAATGCATTGGACGATCTTTTAGAAGAACATAGAATTAATCCTACTTTATTAGAAGGTGGTATATCTTATTAATTAGTAAACCGTTTTTAATTTTTTGGACCTGTTATCCATTCGGAAAATTTAGTGATAATTTTTGGTTTTTTATTATTACCTTTATTACCTTTCTTACCCTTTTTAGTATCAAATTTGTCACCTTTCCAACCAAAATGATCACCTTGATCATAAGCTGCTCTGTCAGGCCCACCAACAGTGGAATCACTATTTTGCCATAAATTACCTGAATTTTTAGATGATTGAGCAGATATAAAATTTCCACTTCCATTTTGATTTAAATTTACAAAAGCGGTTCCACTTCCACCACCATCACCAGATGCTGCACCACCATCACCAGAACCACCTTCACCATCTTCGTTTAATTTGAAGAATTCATTTATTTTTTTAACCTTTTTCATTTTTAATTTATTTTTTTATAGGGTCTATCAAAGAAAACTGTTCATCTCCAGTATTGTTCCCAATACTTTTTAGTTAACTTCGTAATATTTTCTTTTGAACTTTCACTTTTTTTTCCAAAATTAATAACTTTCACCTTTTCACCTTCTTTTGCCAAAACTCTATATTTATGTTTTCCTTTTCCTTCATATTTTTTGGGTGAATTAAAACCCGGAAAAATTTCATTTCTATATTTCAACCCATGACCCAAATGTTCAACATCTTCAATTTTACCCTCAAATAACATATTTAATTTGTCACCTGCTATTTTCTTATATTCTTCGACTGTTTCTTCGGACGCACGAATAATAATTAAATTTTCACCTAAATTAGATAAACCAAAACTATCATCAGTATTCAATTCATCTTTCAATGATGATATGTCTATATCTGTTGGTTCTTTTTCATACCCAACAAAATGTAATATTTCATAAATACCATCTTCAATATCTTTTCTATTCAAAACAATAAGACCATATTTTATATCAAAATTTAAATTCTGTTCATCTGAATATTTTTCAGATACATTTTTATTAACAAATTCGTTAAATTTTTTAATACTATCCATAAAATTAAAATTAATTTTTAATTATATATTAAATCATAACAATCATTTTTTATATATAATAAAAAATAAATAATATATTAAATGAAAAACACATCGGCACTATGTGCATCTACAATTAAAAAAGAATTAAAAAAAATATTTCCAAATATTACATTTTCAGTTAAATCAGACAATTTTTCTATGGGTAATTCTGTGAATATATATTATACTGATGGACCATTACAAACAAATGTAGAAGATGTTGTAAACAAATATCAATATGGGGATTTTGATGGTATGGAAGATATTTATAGAGCTACTAATCATAGAAATGATATACCACAAGCAAAATATGTTAATGTTAAAAGAGAAATGAGTGCTGATATGAAAAATAAAATAAAAAAAGAAATAAAAAAAGAAATTCCCAATTTTAATGATGAAGATTGGTATGAAAATGAAAAATGTTGGGGATCTACATTGATATGGAGAAAATTTCAACAAATGGACTTAACAAATATTGTTACTGAAAATCGCTATTATAGTAATAGATTAAAATTATTTGAAGATTTTAAAGAAGAAAATTCTGAAATGACCAAAATAATGAGAAGTCTTATAAACAGGGCACATTCTTGGTTTGAAAAAAAACCAAAAAAAGGTGAAGTGGAATACGTATCAAAAGATAAAAAAAAGGGTGAAGAAGAAGAGGAAGATGAAATTGGTGCTTTATCTGAATCTAGTAAAATATCTATCGATGAAAGTGAAACAGAAATATCAACAAGAAAAAGTATAATTATAAGATTTATGGATAATGAATTTGTTTATCAATTGATAATTGGATTATATCTTGATGATTTAAATAAAAGTGATTTAATTTTGAAAAAATATATTCCAGTTGAAAATGGATTAGAACTCATGAATAATATAATATCTTTAACAGATGATGATAAAGTAAAAACAAATGATATAAAAGGAAAATTTATTTTAGAACAAATTGTTAAATTAAACGGGATGAGTGAAAATCCCGATAATAATGATTTAAATATCAAAGAAAAAGAAGAACCACCAGCACAAGGAACACCACCAGCACAGGGAACACCACCAGCACAGGGAACACCACCCGAAGGTGGAATACCACCAGCACAAGGAACACCACCCGAAGTCGGAACACCGCCAGCACAATCACCACCTACTTTATAAAAAACAATTTAATTTATGAATATAGTTTGTTCGACACCAATTGCAAAAAATTTTGAAAGAGTTAAAGAATTTAAAATGGATTTAGGTTTTTCACTCACACAAGATGCATCAATGGGTGGAAAAAGTTCAATGAGAACAATTTTCAAAATAAGAGATCCGTTTGTCAGACATTATCAAGGATTATATGAATGTTTTGTAAACAAACACGGGAATATTGGTAGTATTGGTATTTATATTGACCCTTCAATAAGTAATTATGAATTTAAATTATTTGAAAATGATGAAGAATTTTCTATACCATTTGATCCGGGAATTGAAAATGTAAGACAATATTTATCTAATGTAATAGGTGAAATTGAATCCGGTAGATTAACATCTAAGAATGTTGAAGTAAGTACCGATGGTAGTATCGAATTCTATGTTGATCCAAATTTACCACAAGAAGAATATATGGAAGAATTTTTGAAACAAAGACAAAGAATGGAAGATATGAATATTTTAAAAAAATAAATTTTAAACAAAAATGGAAGAAAAAATATGTAAAGATTCACAGGAATTTAAAAATATATTATTGGAAAAAACTCGACCAAAAAGAAAAAGATTTTTTGTATCAGATCTTCATTTTCAAGATGATAGATTAAATCTTTATGCTAGGGATTTGATGTTCGAAAATTCAACAGAAGTTGATAAATATATTATCAAAATGTGGAACAAAACAATAGGTGAAAATGATTTGGTAATAGTCGTTGGTGATGTATCCATGACCAAAGATGGATTGGATAATTTGAAAAAATTAAATGGTGAAAAATGGTTGGTAAAAGGAAATTATGACATATCCATAGAAAATGGTGGTACTGCAAAATATGAAATATCAGATGAAATTTTATCAAAACATTTTACGAAAATTTCAGATAATTTATATGTTGATATTGATGGTGAAAGTGTTTATATAAATCATTTTCCAACAAATGCTAAAAGTGATATTTTTAATATAGTTGGCCATATTCATGGTACTTGGAAAGTACAAAGAAATATGGTAAATGTCGGTGTTGATGCATGGCATTTTACACCAGTATCCGAAGATTTGATTAAATTCCAAATGAACGGAATTAGAGTCCATTATGATCAAAATGTATATGCTGGAGAATTAAATGCAAATATCCAACATAGAAAAGGTGAAATTAAAGTATTAAGAGCACCAGAATATGATATAAATTCCACTTTTGAAGAAAATCAAGACATTGTTGTATTTCTAGCAGGACCAATTCAAGGTGCACCAGAATGGCAAGAAGAATTTATTGGAAAAATTCAAAATGAACTTAAAGACATAAAGTTAAATAAAAACATAATTATTTGTTCACCGAGAAGATTAGAAAAAAGTAAAAATTTTAATTATGATGAACAAGTTGAATGGGAATCATATTATTTGAATAAAGCTTCAAAACAAGGAATGATTATTTTTTGGTTACCAAAAGAAAAAGAAAAAATAGAAGGAAGAACTTATGCACAAACAACTAGATTTGAAATTGGAGAATGGTGGGCAAAAGGTCAAAACATAAAAGATTTTAAAATTGTAGTTGGTGCTCAAAAAAAATTTGATGGACAAACGTATATTATTAAAAAATTTTCTGATACTTATCCAAAATTTAAACTAAATACAAATATAGAAGATATGATTGATGAAATAGTTAAAAAAATAAAAATGTTTAAATTATTAAACAAAAATTGAATTTTAATATAAAACAGAATTTATTTTAAAATCCTTATAGCATCTGTAAACCATCTTGGAAAATAATTTGTTTTTTTCAATAAATCAGAAAAACAACTATCTAAAATAAAAGTATGACCCCAATCATCCTCGGACCGAACTATACGGCCATATGATTGTATTATTTCTATACATGTTTGATAATAATACCAATTTGGGTTTGATTTTTGTCTAGATTTTATTTTATTACTACTAATATTAGGGTATGGCACTTTTAATATCAATTGAAACCTACTTAGATTGTTATCTAGTGAAATTCCAGTAGTCATTGATGGTGAAACTATAACAGAATTTGAAACAGATTCTTTTTTATTTTTTATTTCGATGAATTTTTTATAAACGTCTTCTCTGTTTTCACTTTCATGAAAAGTTAATCTATCATCTTTTATCGAATTCTTTACCCAATTCGACAATTCATAATTAGTTGTATGTATTATTCCTCTTTGATCTTTATATTTTCTTAATATGTTTTTTATAATTGGAACCTGTTTTTCGAAAGTTTGTTTTTTTGAATCATAAGTCATTTTACCAATATTTTTAACATAATATAAAGGTCTATTTTCCAATGGAAAAACAGATGGAAATTCATAATAATCAGTTAAATCCTTTTGTAATCCGTTAACAAAACAAAACATATCACAATCTAAAATAGAACCACTCATAAATATAACATGATCATAATTATTCCAAATATATTCGTTTAAATAATCATACCCCCAAATTGGTTCTATTAACAATTCAACTCTTTTGTCTTTTGAATACAAAATATCAAATGACCAATTATTAGGATCTTTAGTATATTTATCCAAAATCATTTCAAATTTTTCTATTTGACTTTTCGTATAAGTTGCAAATTTAAAATATAAATTTCTATCATTTCCTTTCAATAAATCTTCATATTTTTGATTTAATTGTGTAATGGTCGGAAGAAATTTAATTTCAACAAAATTAATAAAATCCTTAATTGTTTTTATATTATTAAAAATTTGTTCATACCTTTCAATTGTAACTTCATCCATTCCATATTTCTTCAATAATTTTCCACTCAATTTAGTAGACAAATAACTACAAAATACAGATTCATAAGCGTGTGATTCATCTATAATTAATAAATTACTTTTTCTCTTATCAATAACATGATGTTGATATAACGAAAAACTATCAAATAGATGAAAATTTATAATTCCCATATCTGAATGTATCCATTCTTCTTTATCAATATCATAAGGACAATAATCACATTTTTCTTTTTTCAAAATTGAATTCATTTCTTTACCTTCTTGACAATTACAGTTGTGTCTACTACAACGATAATTGGATTGTCCTTTTAATACTTTTATATAATCGAAATTGGTTCGATATTGGTCTTGAAGAAGTTTACTATTTGTAATTATGTCTATTTTAGCATCGTTATTTATGAAATTTTTATACCAATTAGAAAGCATGATCGCTAGGTACGATTTTCCAGAACCCACACTAGCATTAATCAATATATTTTTTCTTCCATTATTTATAGATTCTTTACATTTTTGAATCATTTCAATTTGTTGTTCTCTTGGTTTCATTTCCATCGGGAAATAAATATCTACTTTATCATCTATATTTATCATAGATTATTTCTATTTAAAAATTATAAATTTGTTTTAATTTATAAACTCAATTTTTCATTTTTTAAACAAATACAAGCAATTAATTCTTATCTAAATTTAGTTTTTGTTCCTTTATTAATCATCATTTAAACAATTTTTATAATTATTATTGTTTTTTTGAATCATGTGTGAACACATTTCATCAAACCAACAGTTTTTTCTAGCCGAATTATAAGCTCCCTGATATTTTTTATTAAATTCAGTTTTTGTTTTACATTTTAATGATTCTTCTTGACATCTTTCTTTAGTCCAATAACCTGATGATTTTTTATTAGATTTTATATGACTACAAAGTTCTCGCATCCAATTATTTTTGTACACAACGTTGTATGCACTTCCGGAATTTTTAACAAATTCAGATTTTGTTTTATATTTTAACGCTTCTTCTTGACATTTTTCTTTTGTCCAATATCCATATGGTTTATATTTTATTTTCATATGTAAACAAAATTCATTTAACCAACCTTTTTTAAATGACAATTCACTAGCTGTTGAATATTTTTTATTAAATTCAGTTTTTGTTTTACATTTTAAAGCTACTTCTTGACACTTTTCTTTTGTCCAATAACCATTTGGTTTATGTTTTATTATCATGTGTGAACAAAATTCATCAATCCAATTATTTTTAAATGCTAATTCACAGGCTTTCGTATATTTTTGTCTAAATTCTGTTCTGGTATTACATAATAATGCCACTTCTTGACATTTATCTTTAGTCCATATTATAGGATAAAAAAATTCATTTATCCACCCCATTTTAACAGATAATTGATAAGCCCTTGAATATTTTTGACGAAATTCTGATTTTTTATTACATAATAGAGCTGTTTCTCGACATTTTTCTTTTGTCCATTTCATTACAATATAATTTCTTTTTCTAACAATCCGGTTTCTTTAATATCTTTATATATTAAGTATTCAACATATTGTGATTTATTATCAAAATTATCTTTTAAATATTTTAGAATTTCTATATCTAAACAAATTGTCATTTTTCTTTTAGTTATTATTTTCTTCATACCTTATTTGTTTTTTATTAGTATATATAAATAAGATAAAGTCATATTTTTCTATTTTAAAACAAAATTCATTTTTTTTAATATAAAAATAAAAAGATTATTATGGGTAGGCCTAAAATAACAGATAAAAAGAAAAATATATCCTTATCAATTAATATTGAGTTGGATGAAATATTAGAAAAATTAATAATCGATAAGAAAGTATCGAAATCAAAATATATTGAATATTTAATTAAAAAAGATATAAACAAGATATGATTATAGACGAAAAAGGTGCAAAAGCCATTTCAAAATGGTTTAAGGATGATATAGATGACACGACTTATTGTTTAACCATTGATAATCCGGTTATTATTAAAACAAAAAATGTTCAAGAATTTGCAACAATGAAAATTTTGTTAGCAAAAAACAACATAAAATATAAATTGTGTAATGATGACATAAAAAATATATCAGATAATTAAAATGGCAAAATTAAGAAGAACAAGTGATGGTGCTGGTGATGAAGGTGGATTATCAATGGCGATTAAATGGAACGATGATAACACTTATAAAGAAACTGTAAGTGATCGACCAACAGTTGGTTGTTCCATGTATGTTGGTGCTGTTACAGCAAGAACTTATCAACATCAAGATTATTGGTTGACAACAGAGATCACAGAAATTATTGAAGATACTGGTGATTATGTAAAATTTAAAACTGGTAATTCAGAATATGAATGGTGGAGTTAATAGAAATGATTTTTATTTTTTTCTTCTAATTCCTTTTCCAGTTGATGGAATTTTATCCGGGGTTTCTTCGTGTTTCGTTGTATCTACACCGATTGAATTCAAATAATCATTCATTGTTTTGAATATTTTTCTGCCACCGGGATTTGATGATAAATTTTTCCATTGTTCGGCCCTATCAATCGGATTTACTGGTTTTGGTGGCAAATCTTCAAAATCATCTTCTGTCGGAATTTCGTCAATTGGTGATTCATCCTCATCTTCAATAAACGGATTTTCATCCGGGTTGTAATCTTCCGAATCTGGTGGAATATCATCTTCAATTGGTGGTACAAATTCAGAAGTTACTCGATTTGAAATAATCTCATCTTTTCCAATTGGTACAAATTCATCTGATGTTAATTCAGGATATAATTCTGTTTCATCAAATTCTTCATTTATTTTAAATTCGTTAAATGATTTTACATTTCTTTTTTTAGTTTTCATATTTTCACTTATTTTTTCACCTTGTGGTATTTGGTCATTTTGTTGTCTAATATCTTCTTTTTTCTCAACCTTTATTACATCTTTACTTATTTCTATATTATAAAATTCACCACCAAATATTTTACCGCTTTCTATTTTACCATGATAGAACTTACCATCATAAATGTGTCCTGATTTCCAAATACCATCATACCATTTACCATTCCACCAAACACCACCTTCCCAAGTACCATATTTCCAAACACCATCCCTAAATACACCATATTTCCATGTTCCGTTAAAAAATGTTCCAGAATTGAAAATTAAATGTTTTTTTGATATTTCAATTCTAACATCTTCCATTTCACAATCAAGAAACCATTGAAAACCTTCTTTAAAAAGAATTTCTTTAATCTCCGATTGTTCGGTGAATACTTTATTATTATATTTTAATTCTTTATAACGTTTCATTTTATTTTTATTAGAACCTATTTCTCATTATATATAAAAATAAAAAACTACAAATCTTAAACTTTTAAGAGTTTAAGAAGTAAAAAGTTTAAAAATAAAAAGTTAATTATGTTAAAAGGAAAACGTTTTCAAAGTTTAAAAGATCAAAAAGTAGTTACAGTATTGGAAGAAAATGGTGTTTGGGTACAATTAGATGATTCTACTAATATTAAAACTGATGTGTTTTTACAAAAATATTCCGAATATTTCGAAGCAGAAAATTTCTTTACCAATGATCCAGTAATGGAACGATTAGCTAAACAATTCACTGAAAATATAAATATTAATACAACCCCAATCGTAGGTCCAAGTGGTATAGAAATGAGTGGTACAAATAATCCGGCTGGTATTTATATAGAAGAAACACCGGATGATATTGAAAGAAAAAAAAGAGAATTACTATCTAATTTTCAACAGAATTATACACCACCACCAATACAGAATGTTATTGATGAAAATATGATTGGTAATCCAAATTATAATAGACCACAACAAATACAAAAAAGAGAAAGACCAACTTATGTCCCACCACCAGAATCAAATACGGAAGTTAAGAATTTAACAACTGGTGAAACTATCATAAAACCAAATGTTCAACAAGCTTCATATACCGAAGAATCTGAACAACCAACTACTGATGTTGATATTTATAAACTTTATCAAAATCAACAAACCACACAACCAGTGTCACAACAACCCACACCACAACAAACACAACAAACAGTATCACAACCTCAACCTACTATACCACAACAACCTATTTCACAACCCCAACCAATACCACCACAACCCCAACCGATGACACAACAATCACCGGAACAGGAAGCTTTTATGTTTTTCAAAAAATTTAAAAAAATATATCCAATTGATATACAATTAACATTTAAGGAAATGATTGCTGATATTGAATATGTTAGACAAACTGCAAAAAATTTCGATGGGGATATTATTAAATTTTACACAAGAGAATTAATGAATAAATTATGGGATAACCCATACTTATTAGAACAACAAATTTATGATGGTTTTTATAATGTCATAATGGGGGAAAAGAAAGAAGAAAAGGAACAAAAGGAAGAAAAGGAACAAAAAGAATCACCAAAAAAGGATGAATTGCCAAAAAAGGATAGAAAATTAAAAAAGGATGAATAGAATCGAATATAGATTTATCGAACAAGCTATCAGAATAAGGAAAGAGTTTTTGAAATCTTTAAAAATAGCGAATGAAAGACAAGAAGTTGTTAAAGTATATTTGGATCAATTAAATAAATTAAAAGATGATCTAGATAATATTAAAGATAAGGATTCTCTTGTTTTGAAGATACATGAAATAGAAAAAAACATGATCGTTATAGAAAAAGAAATGATTTTTCATTTGAAAAAAAGAGAAAATTTGGAAAAGGACGAAATAAAACTTTGTGAAATGGTTCTTGAAAGATATCCCGGTATTACAGAAGATGAAATAAAAAATCAAATGTATCCATATTTAAAGGATATAAAAATATAATGGAAATATCTAAAATAAATTTAAACCAATTTACAGATTTCAAATCTGTAAATTTAGTTGTATCTATTTATGATTTCGCATATCAATTTTTGGACCAAGATTTAGAATTAAATCAAATTATTGTCTCTGAAAACATATTCGATCTAATAAACACAGTAAATTTTGTATATTCTAAGGAATCAAAAAATATAAATATTATACATAAAGTTGGATTTCTTAGAAATTTCGAAGTTTATTTAGACCCAAATAAAAAAGATGACAATATTATTTTTACAAACGAAAACAAAGATATTAGAATATTAGAAATTGAATTTTAATATATATCATAAAAAATAATAATATTGAAAACATATAAACAATTTTTAAACGAAGGTGAAACAATGAGGGATCTTTTTTATAATCCACCATGGCAACCCCTTTATAATTTTTTGAAACCAATATTTGGCGATTCTTATATGGAAGCTGCCAATCAATGGATGTTTATGGAAAAAGCATATTATTTACCAGAAGATTATTGTGGTTCTTTATATTTTTATAAAAATGGTATAACTAGAAAATATCTGGTTTTAGATAAGAATGGGGTTCCATATAATGTGAAAAAAAGAAAAGATACTACTGGTGATTGGGACACATGGCAAGACAGAGATTTATCCACAGTATTAATTGCAAATCAAATACCAGTTGGTCAAGCTTTCAAAGAAGTATATGACAATATCGAAAATTTTACAAAATTTGCAATTGGAGAAGAACCAAAATCCCCATATCTTGTTGGTTATAATGATGATTTTAAATGTAATTTATATTCCAAATTAAAAGAGTTAGGTTATAAGGTTATTGGAATAGATGACACTGATACATGGTCAGATGTTTCTCAGAAATTAAAAGATTCTGGTATTGGTGGATGTAAAAATGATAACGATGATTAAAAGTTCTCATTAGGAATTTTTTTATTCTGAAAAATTTACATATATTTATAAAAAATAAAATTATGAAGCTATTCAAAGCAACAATAGTATCTGGTAATTCTTGTTATATAGAAACTGTACTTATCGTAGCAGAAAACGAAAAATTGGCACATGAATTACTAACTGAAAAGAAAAAACGAAAAATTGAATATAAATCCAGTGGATTAAAAGAATTAAACGTGGATTTTACAAAACCAAATGTTGTTGAAATGGTTGGATTTGGTGAAAATGAATCTAATTATGAAGGTGATGATTAAAATTTAAAACTATTTGGAAATTTTTGATTATATTAATATAATATATAAAATATCGTTCTTTAAAATAATGGGGGTGACAGAATTTAGACATGAATTCGTAATAGTGAATTTGCAAGTATCACACTTTCTATGACGTGATTAATAAATTGATAGGAAAACAATAAATGCAAACTTAATTGTTGCTGAAGATATGATGAATATCAAAACCAGTGTTACAAAGGTTGTTACACCTTTTACACAGAGTGAAAGAGCTTACGCTCTTGCAGCATAAGAAAAAAGTAAATATTTCCAATTTTTAGTAACATCTTAATGGAATAAAAAAATAAAAAAGATGTTTGATTTTGTTAATTTTCAATAAAATTAAATAGGTATCAGTTTAGAAAAACTGTTTAAACTTGTAGATAATTCTTAAAATCGTTTATGGATCGGGGTTTGAATCCCCGCACTTCCACTACAGTTCCCGGATTTCCCTGATAAAATCAAATTTTCGGGTCGATTTTAAACCCACCATTGGTGGGTTTTTTCATTTATTATTAATAAAAAATAAACTTTTTATTTTATTTCTACTATAATATAAGTATAACAATTAAAAAATAAATAAAACTATGAAAAAAATTATTACATTATTAACGTTATTTGTCGTTTTGACAATTTTATTCGCTGGGTGTGCCAAACCAAAAGGAACTTTTGGTAATGATAATTACACCGAATATTCTATGACAACTACATGGTGTGGTTACAACATGAATGTTGGTCCTTATGGTTACGAAGAATATGAAGTGAATGCAGGTGGTGGTACAGCATCAGTATACGCTAACGGTTATGGACAATGGGGGACACTCTATGTCGATATTCCAGCAGATGGATATGGTGGAGTTGAAATGTATTGGTACAAATCAACTAAATCATCCGAACCAGAAAAGGGTTTGAAGAAAAAAACCGAAAAAGGTATTATTCCAAACAAAAAGATTAATTAATTTTAACTTAAACCTTAAAAAAGACGATTCAAAAGAATCGTCTTTTTTTTATTTGAAAATTTTTATTATATTTACAAAAATAAAAAATTATTTATATGAAAGGATTAACTATTATATATTTTGTCGGTGGGATTTTGGGTTTAACTGGATTATTGTTTCTAGGTATTATATTTAACTCATCTGAAAAGAAAAAATTCGTACCAACCCCCAAATATTATGATACTGTTTATTTAAAACCTGATTCTAGTTTTGGTTATATTAAGTTTTTTGGTATAATAAAAGCAAAAGATACATCCTATTTTTATGGAATAGAAAAGGATAGTAATGGAATTATTATCAGAAAATTAATTTATGATAAGGATATTTTCGGACAAAAATGATTAAATATCATCTTTTTTATTGTATATTTGATATTCATATTCAAATTCATCCCCATTTTTCTTTTCATTCCAAACCATCAGTAATTTCTGGAAAGAAGGAATCACCTTCGAAATCTTTATAAACTCTTGTAATATAAAGTCTTTGACAATACTTCAGGAATTGTTTATAAACACTACCACCACCTATAACAAACACTTCTAAATCATTATCATTATAATATTCAGCGGTATCTAAAGCGTGTTCAATAGAATGAACTATACGAATATCACTATTGTCTATTTTTATGATTTTAAAACAGATTCTGACCCATAATAACAACGTGATCTAAAGTTAAAGATCTAAATCTTTTTAAATCTTCACTTAAATGCCAAAGTAATTTATTATTATTTCCAATAACATTATTATTTGCTACCGCAAATATTATTGATATATTCATTACTTGTTTATTATTAATTTTTTGATTTCTTCTTGTGTAAATATTAACATTCTAATGTTTGTTTTTTCACCATCAACATATGTATCACAAAATCCATTTTCATCCCTTTCACCACAGATGATATTTTGTATTGGTTTTGGTTGACTATTTTTAAATAAACATTTCCAAAAATTTTTCATTATTTATCTGTTAAAATGTTTTTTACTTGATTTGAAGATACGTAATCCTTAAGTTTTCCATCCTTATCTGGTATTTTCGTTGGTTCTATTTTTTCAATTTCAGAATATAAATTATCAACAAAATTTTTCATATCTTCAATACCCTTTTTATATTCAAATGGTGCATTATATTCATCTGGGAAACAATCTTTAAATGTAATAATTTCTTTAAGAATTATATTTTTAAGAATCCAAAGTTTATTGTTTATTATTGTACTTTTAATTTTCAAATAATCTTCAATATGATCCTTAAATCTATAAACAATATGTGGTGTTTCAACAACTTTCAAAAGTCCAATCACAAAAGCATCTTCTTCTTTTAACACCATTGGTTTATCTTCTTGTATAATTCTTGTTATTTCTTCTTGTTGTTTTAATTTTCTTTTTCCAGTAATCGGATCGGGGTCTGTTAAAAAATATCTTCGATATTCTAACCACAAACAACGTTTAATTAAATCTGATGGTGTAACCAATATATTCATTTTTGACTTTATTATTTTTAATTTATATTATAATCTATTTTAAATAGAAAAGTTTAAACAATAAACATTACAATTATTGATATTATTCCTAAAATCAGGGTTCCTACCCCAATACCAAGTGTCCATTTTTGAAATTTAGATAAAGATTCTTGACTTTGTTCTTTTTTAAACCACCAACCTAAATCTTTATCGGTATTATTCCAAATTGGTGTTGTTAAACCACTAACCATTAAAGGTTCTGAAACTTTATTCTTCGTTGGTTGTACATTATAAATTTCATCACCATTCCTATATATTGAACTTCCATCAATTCTTGATCTACCAAGATATATATCTTTATCGTGTATTTCTTCTTGTGTTTTTGTGGATATTTTAAGATGGCCTGTCAACGGTTGTGAACCATCTGGTTTTGGAACCGGATTTCCATTTCCAGATGTTGAATAATTATCTAATTTTGAATTTAAATCATCCATATAGTCCAATGTTTTATTCAAATTATTAGCGATATATTCACTATATTCTATACTTGAATCAATATCTTTCGCGAAAGATTCATAGGTTTTAATCATTCTCATTTTTATTTATAGTTTATAGTTTATATTTCCAAAAATCATTAGAAGTTTTATTTTTATTACACCACCAATCTAATTTTTTATTTTCTTCTGAATTTATTGATTTAATTAAAAAATCTGGATCAAATGTTGAAATAACATTACAACATCTTATTGGATCTCTTGTTTATTATTCCATTCATGTTTGGTTTTGGTAATAACCCATTATGATAATTTATCATAATTTTTTCCATCACTTGAATAAAGGATGTCATCAAATATGAAATTGATAGATAATGTTTTTTGACTAGATCTCAAATCAGCAACACCAAAATCGAAATCGATTAAATTGTTAATTTCAGTAACTTTTAAAGTTTTAAATTTAAATATTCCTAATATATTTTCATCTTTATCCTTCATTTTAATTAGAACATCACCAGTTGATTTATTGTTTTTCAATTTGATCAATATATCTAATGGTTGTACGATTTTTTCAACAGACATCAATTCGAATTCCATCATATTATCAGTTACTTTATTTATATGGTCTTTCAATAATTGTTTTTCAATTTTCGTTAAATCATCAAATTCAAAATCAACATCAAATAAATTTTTATTGATATTCTCCTTTATTAAATCGTTATAAACTTTTTTCATTTTTATTAATATTTTTAATTGTTATACAAATGATATTTTTTAACTGAAATTATTTCTATTCCATTTTTATCATCCTTTAAACGAATTTCATTTTCACTATAATTACAACTTCTCAACCATAACGTTCTTGGTATATCAATATTATTTTCATTTATTTTTGCACTAATCAAATATAATTTGTGATTATCTGGTCTATGTTTGGGTAATAAATGTTCCAATTCATCGAAGAAAGAATCATCCAAATCTGGATTTGCAAACCAACTTCTTCCTAAATTTTTCCTATTTAATTCAATAACGTCTTTCAGTGAAACAAATCTATATAACGGTACTATTTTTGGTATTTTATCGAAACCAACCGGAAAATCTTGTTCCAAAAAATATTTAAAATCATCATCAACAATATATTCACATGCTGAATTTAAAATATTTTCACTATGATGACGTTTATCACTTTCTTCTTCATCGAAATTATCCCAAACACCAGAAAAATCAAATTCCCCAAGTAACCCCCATTTTGCAATATCAAACAAATCTTTATTTGTTAATTCTGAAAATGAATTATATTTTTTAATACTGAACTTTTCATTAATTAAAAAATTTGAAAATTTGGTTTCCATATTTTGTATATATTAAATATTTCTATCCAATATCATTTCCGTTTTTTTACGATGAATCCATGACAATCTATTTGTTGTTATATCATCACCAATTGTATCTTTCACCGCCCTAATAACATGATCAGAATTATAATAATCATGACCTGCTATTATTCCACCCATCTTAACCTTTGGATACCAAGATAAAATGTCTTTTTTAACTGTTTCATATCCATGATCAGCGTCTATATAAACAAAATCCAATGTTGAATCTTCATAATATTTTGGTGCTATATAAGAACATTCTACTATTGGATTTATAAATTCTTTTAGAGTATCAATGTTTTTTAAAAAATTTTCATAAACACTACCATGTTTTTCTATATAATCATTATGATAAAATTCATTAGACCCTTTCCAAGTATCAATGACATCAAATTTTATTTTTTTACCAGAATTTTTTATTTCTGTTGCCATAAAAGATGCAGACCTTCCCAACCACGCTCCAATTTCGACAAAATGATCACCATCCTTACCATTTTCAACCACATTTTTGTAAACACTTTGAAAATCAAACCACCCATCTATTTTCTGATATATATGATTCCCATATCTCTTTGGAATATTAATATCAAAAAGAAATCCATCATTATCATAAAATTTTAACAATATATCATCGTTATCATTCGAGTAACCAAATGGCACAACCCAATTCATATTATTTGGATTTGAAAAATTAGAATTTAAAGTGTAACAAATTTGATCATCTTTAACAAAATCTATTTTTACATCTTGATTTAAATGATGATTATTATCTTGATTTACAGAATTTATAAGAATTTTTGTTTCATCCTTTTCAATCCTAATATAAAAATCATTTTCAATTAATTTTTTCATTCTTAAATTTCATTATTTTTTGTCACTAATCAAAATACCTAACTTCTCGTGTGTTTTAACTATATCACCCAAATCATGTTTCATCAACCAGTTCTTTGAATTTAACCTTAGATTAATTATTTTTTAAATCATACTCCATCATAATCTTCACCAACTCTTTAAATTTTGTTTTAGCTTCCCAACCTAAAATCTGAAAAGCTTTTTGGGAATTACCAAGAAGTGTATCTACTTCTAATGGTCGAAAATATTTTTCATCCACTTCTATTACAATTTTACCTGTTTTTGAATCTATTCCTTTTTCTTCAATATCTATTCCTTCCCAAATTATATCCATATTAACATATTTGGCAGCTTCTTCTACAAATTCTCTAATAGTATGATTTTCACCAGTTGAAAATACGAAATCATCTGAATTTTTTTGATTTAACATTAAAATAAGTCCATCACAATATTCTGGACAAAATCCCCAATCTCTAAGTGAATTTAGATTTCCGAGTTTTAATATCTTTTCATTTTTTATAAAATCACATAATCCCAATGTAATTTTTTTTGTAATAAAATTATGACCCCTTCTTGGTGATTCCATATTGAAACATATAGCATTACTACAAAACATACTATATGCTTCTCTATATATTTTTGTTAAATTATAAGCGTATAATTTAGCAGCAGAATATGGTGATACTGGATTTGGTGGAGTTTTTTCAGTTTGGGGAATTTCTAATACTCTACCAAATAATTCACTGGTTGAAAGTTGAATTAATTTCGAATCTGGACAATGTTTTCTCATAGATTCCAGCACACGCAAAACTCCAACGGCATCAGTCTGTGCGGTATATTCGGGGATAGAAAATGAGATTCCAACATGACTTTGTGCAGCAGCATTAATTATATAATCTGGTTTAATATCATGAAATACACCATCCAAAGAAATTCCATCCGTTATATCAGAATAAACAAGATGTAATTTATCAAAAATATGATCAATTCTCAGTGTTGGTGTCGGTGAACTTGATCTTCTTATAATACCATATGTTTCATAATTCATATCTAAAAATTTTTCAGCTAAATATGATCCTAATTGTCCAGTAATTCCTGTTATTAATACTTTTTTTTTCATGTTTGTAAAAATTTATTTTTAAGAAAAATTCGATTTAAGTGGATAATAGGAAAAGTCCACTTTTTAATATTTATATATAAATTAAAAGAAAGTTTAAATTATGATAAAAGAAGAACTAAAATCTATTAAAATAAATAAAAATGTTCATAAAAAATTAAAAATATTTTGTTCAGAAAATGATATTAATATTAAAAAATTAATTGAAAAATTAATTTTAGAACATATAGAAAAAAACAATCAAATCAAAAATGATATTAACTAAAAAAATCAAATTTATTATTAGTTCCAGAGATAGAAAATATTATCGTAATTTAGGATATTATATACCAAAAGAAAAAAGTCCCATTGTTGAAATTTTTATTAAAGATCTAAATAAAAAAAGTATTCAAAAAGTAGAATGTGAATGTGATATATGTAAAAAAATAAATATAATATCATTTGTAACATATAATAAAAATATATCTTCGTATGGATATTATTCATGTGGTGGAAAATGTTCAGCATCAAAAACCAAAAAAACTCTTAAAAAAAGATATGGTGATGAAAATTATAATAATAAGGAAAAGAATAAAAAAACTTGTTTGAAAAAATATGGAGTTGAAAATTATAACAACAGAGAAAAATCAAAAAATACATCTTTAAAAAATTGGGGTGTTGAAAATCCATCTCAATCTATTGAAATTAAAAATAAAAAAATAGAAACATCAATTAATACTTGTGGTTTTGAACATCCTATGCAAAATAGTATAACACGAGAAAAATCCAAACAAACAATTTTAAAAAAATATGGTGTCGAAAATTACACACAAACTGATGAATATAAAACAAAAACTAAACAAACAAATATTAAAAAATATGGTTCTGAAAATTATACTCAGACTGAGGATTGTAAAATAAAAATTAAACGAACAAAATTAGAAAAATATGGAAATGAAAATTATACCAATACTGAAAAAAATAAGCAAACTTGTTTAAAAAGATATGGTGTTGAACACCCATCACAAAATATTGATATTTTTACAAAACAACAAATGTCCGGATTTAAAATGAAAAAATTTAAAAATTTAAATTATCAACAAATAAATAAAAATAATTGATCTCAATCAATTTTAAAAATGAAACCACTTAAAAAAGAAGTAATAGGTGATTTTACACCGAAACAACATAGAGATATTTTAGTTGATGTATCTAGTGGTATCAATGGTTGTTGTATTAGATATAAAGATGGAACATTTCATCAAGTTTCAGTTAAAAATATAGATACTGAAATTATAATAGAAATAGAAGATTATGATCCTTGGTACGAATTTGAAAATGAAAATGAATTGAAAAATTATATTAAAACAACAAATGAAGAATTTGATAATTTTGTTAGATGGCAAAAATTGGAAACAATATTAAATGAAGATGAAGTTGACCCTTTTTAAAAAATAAGTTTTTCAAATTCTTCATAGTTTTTATTGATAATGAAAATGAAATTGTACCCTTGTTCCAAACAGGATTTTTGTTTTTGTAAATTTTTTGCTAAATTGGAATCATAAGTCCAATTACTTTTTATTTCAACTATTAATTTTAATTCTGGAAGAAAGAAATCAGGAAAATAAACTTTATTTTCATTATATCTAATTGTCATTCCATTTTCTATTTTTATTTTATCATAAAATTTTTCTAAAAAATCTAATTCATAAATATTTACTTAATTCATCAGATTTTTCATTTTTAAAATTTGATAAATAACTAATTTTCTGTAAATTAGTTTTAGTACCAAAAACGGCATCATGATATAAATTTTGTTCAATTTCGTTTAATTTTTTAATTAATTTAAATTTATCTCTTATTTTATATTTATCCTTGTTTAATTTAAGTTCATTGATTTGTTCAATAATATCGATTATTCGTTCTTCTTTTTGTTTTTTGTTTAATAGTGTTAAATTAAATTGAGATTTTATTTTAGATACTACCCCACGTGTTTCTATATCAGTCAGTCCAAATTTATTTTTTAAATATTTTTCTATTTCGGTGGAATTATTTGAATACATTTTATATCCTTTTCGAAAAGCATGAGAAAATATTTCGCGTTTTTTTAAAATAAATTTTTTATCTGATTCATCAATTTTTATATTTATTGGGTGCGTTATCAATCATCATTATTATTATTTTTTATCAAAAATCAATTAACATTTATTTATGTATAAATCTTTTTATATTTATATATAAAAGAAAGAAAAGTTTATAGAATTAAAAAATTTTTTTATTTTTTATAATCCACCCCTTTATAAATTTTCACAGAATCTTCTTCAATTTTTTTTCCATTTAAAATAGCAGATTCAACAATTATATTCAAAGATTGAATATAATTTGGTCTTTTTTGTTTAAAACAAATGTCTATTTTTTTCTTCAAATCAACAATTTCTTGATTATGCTTTGGATCATTTAATGAAATTAGTTCACCAATTCTATCCTCCAAATACCAAACTCTTACTGTAAGAATTATTAATTTTTCTAAAATTTCACCAAAATTATCAGTAAATACAACATCTTGTGGTAATTCCACTACTTTTGATTTATTTAAAATATCGGTAACAGTATATTTTATAATATCTTCTATTTTTTCACCTATCATATTTTTTCAATTATTTTTTACAAATAAAATAATAATCCTTTTCTTTTAATAATTTCAAGTCTTTTTTCATCAACCAAATATTCATTTTCAAAAAACAACATATCATTTTGATGTATTGTCCATTTTATTTTCTTGTTTATTATATCTGATATTGAAATAATATTATAATAATAAACACTGGATTCAAAAATCATATCCAAAAAAATATTATCATCAAAATAAATTTTAATTATTTTTTGTTCTTTATCATTATTAAATAAAAAAACATACAATTTATCTGGTTGTGTTTTATCAAAGTAAAATAATGTTTTTAATGCGTATAAAAAATGTAATTTATTGAATGAAATTTCATCTTCTCTTAAAATGGATAATTCATTTTCTAATAATATTTTGTTTATTTTATCTTTTGATTTAAAATATATTTTATCATACATTATTCGTTCTAATTGGTTTGATGTAAAATAATTATCTTTCAACCAATTTTCTTTATCAAATGGAATGTCAGAACTTTTTATTAAAAATTCTTTTATTTTTCCACCCCAACAAACACCCAAGAAAAAATCTAATTCATCATTATCAGTTTTTAAATTGAATAATACAATATCTTTATCTTTATCGATTGTATCGATTTTTAATTTAATAATTTTGTTTAAAAAATTTTCAGATGAAATTTCAAAATCACCCTCCATATAATAAAAAAAATCATATCCCATAAAATTTGAAAAATTTAATCCCATATATACTAATTTCCACAACATAAAATGGTATGTATTATCAAAAACATCAGTAAATTGAAGATTGTTTATTACAGAACGATAATGAAAATCATAAGTATAAACATCACCATAATTAAAAAAACTTTCAATATTATCATTATCATATAAGAAATAATCAACCAATGTTAATATTTCTTTATCGACAATTGGATATTGTGAACATAAAATGATATCAAATTTCTCTTTACTGTTTTTTGAAAAATTTTGAAAAGATTTCAAAGATTTTCTTAAAACACCTAATCTATATTCATTCGATGGATACGATGTTATGATTATACAATTTTTCATTTTCATTCACTATATAAAAAAATTAGATAATTGTTTGAAAAATTAAACTAAAATGTTTTAATTTAATATATTGATTTGTGAATAAATCGGATAAACAAATCAAATTCAAAAAATTAAATATATTTTTTGTTTTTAAACTTTATTTTTTCTTAAAAAGAAATAAAAATGATGAAAATAACTTTCACCCACATAAATACAACATAAAAAATGTTATTAAAAACACGTTAGATAGTCAAGATATTTATATTATTCAGTTATATAATAAAAAAATGGTTGGATATGGTATGTTGAGGGGGTGGAAAGAGGGTTATGAAATTCCAACTTTAGGTATTATCATAGATAATAAATATAGAGGTTTAGGATTGTCAAAAATCATGATGAATTATTTACATGAGATGGCTAGAAATAAAAAATCAAAAGAAATATATTTAAAAGTAAAAAATGATAATTTTATAGCAATAAATTTATACAAAAAATTTGATTATAAATTATCTAATTTTAATGATGAATTTTTAATAGGTAAAAAATTATTGTAAAATGTATTAAATTAAAAAAATTTAATACTAAAAAAAAAATTTAATAATGCAACCGAAATTAGATTATAAATATGGTGATTACACATATGGTGTTCCAAAAATAATAGGTGATGGAACATTAGAAATTGGTAAATTTTGTTCAATAGCTGAAAATGTTAGTTTTATATTAAGTGGTCATCATACAAATAGATTTACCACTTATCCTTTTGGTCATTCTTCACACACAATAGATTGTCCAAAATTTGAAGAACATCCCATAAAAGGAAATATAATAGTTGGAAATGATGTTTGGATTGGTTATGGTGCTATAATATCTTATGGTGTTAAAATTGGTGATGGTTCTATAATAGCCGCTGGTTCTTTAGTTACGAAAAACGTAAAACCATATTCGGTTGTTGGTGGTAATCCATCTGAATTTTTATACACCAGATTTAATAAAAAAATTATTGATATATTACTAGAATTAAAATGGTGGGATTTACCTTATGACATTATTAAAAAAAATTCACATATATTAACATCAAATAATTATGATGAAATTTTAAAATTTTATAATACAACAAAAAATAAACTGCCATTAAATATAGTTCAAATCGGTTCCAATAGGGGATATGATGATTTAACAGGAATGGTTCATGATGATGATTTTTTATTATTAATAGAACCACTTAAAGAATTTAATGATTCTTTAAGAGAATGTTATAATTTTGTGAAAAATATTCACATTGAAAATTATATTATTACCGATGATGAAAATATTAACACCACAACATTATATACACATAAAAATATGGGATTGGATAAAATAGAATCATCGATATTAAAAAGTCATATTTTAAAGCATTTTCATGACGAAAATGGAATATGTGAACAAATGATTAAATGTATAACAATTAATAAATTATTAGATTCATATAATCTCATCAATATTGATATTTTATTTATTGATGCGGAAGGTTTAGACGAAAAGATAATAAAATCAATTGATTTTATTAAGTATAATATTAACAAAATATATTATGAAAATTTACATATTGATAATAATAGTATTGAAAAGTTTTTAAATAAATATAATTATAAAATATACAAAAATATATTAACAAATAAATGGACAAATTTAGCTGAAAAAAATTATGATCAAAAACTATGTGTTTTATCTTGTTGTTTTAATGAAGAGGATATTTTACCTTTTTATTTAGATTATTATACAAATTTCATTAAAGCTGATAAAATAATTATTTATGACGGTGGAAGTACTGATAATACTCCAAATATTGTAAAAGATTATTCCAATGTTGAATTTATTTTAGATGATAATGGAAAAATGGACGAAAGAAATTTGAGAGATATTAGAAATAATGGATGGAAAAAATATAGAAATGAATATGATTGGGTAATAGTTTGTGATATGGATGAGTTTATTTATCATCCAAATTTAAAAGAATTGTTATTTAAATATAAATTAAATGAAATAACTATTGCTAAAGTAAATGGATTTGATATGATATCAAATGAATTTCCAAATTTTAAAAAGGGTAAATTTTTACCATCATTTATTAAAAAAGGTATACATGAACCAGTGTGGTTAAACAAATCTGCTGTTTTTGATCCGAAAAAAATTGAAATAAATTATGATTATGGAACACACAGTTGTTCGCCAATTGGTGATGTAAATTATAGTCAAGAAACAGACATTAAACTTTTACAATATAAATGGTTATCACACGAATATATCACACAAAAATCATTAAAATCTAGCCAAAGATTGAGTGACTGGAATTTAGAAACCGGAATGGCATCCCATTATAAAGAGTTTGCAAAAATAACTGTGGATACATTCAATAATAAATATAATTCATCAATTGAAATAATAAATGATTTTCCGTTTGAAAAAAAAGAAATTTTTCAAAATATTGATGGATGGTTTGAATTTGATGATGTTTATAGTGAAATGGTTAAAAAATTTCCAAGTGGATCTCATTTTGTTGAAATAGGATCTTGGATGGGGAAATCAACATCTTATATGGCTGTTGAAATAGCAAATTCTGGTAAAAAAATAAAATTTGATACTATTGATACTTTTGAAGGGTCGAAAGGTGGTGGAATGGACGAAAAATTACATAATGATATAATAAATAATTTAGATGTTTCATTATATCAAAAGTTTTTAAATAATATTGAACCAATTAAAGATTATATAAATTCAATTAGAGGATTTTCCTATAATGTTGTTAATAGTTATTTAAATAACTCATTGGATTTTGTTTTTATAGATGGTGCACATGATTATGAATCTGTTAAAAGAGATATTGAAGATTGGTATCCAAAAATAAAAGAAAACGGAATAATAGGTGGTGATGATTATGTTGATGGTTGGCCGGGTGTTATTAAAGCCGTTAATGAATTTTTTGGGAAAGAAAATGTGAAAATTCAAGGTAAACAATCTTGGATGGTAGAAAAAAATAAAATTGTAAATAAAAAAAATAAAAATAAAAGAATTTACGAATTGTTACAGAGCACCAGAATGTTTTATAACCCAAATACAGATCATGATGTTAATGTTCTATATGGGTTGAAAATATTAATAGAAGAAAATATTGATGAAAAAAGTGTGATTTGTGAAATTGGATCTTTTGCTGGTGCATCTTCTGAAATGTTTGCTTTGACTTGTAAAGAAATATATTGTGTGGATTGTTGGTTAGAATATCAAGAAATAGAAAAAGGAACTATTTTTGAAGCGGAAAATCGTTTTGATAATATGATGAAAAATTATAACAATATTCATAAAATAAAAATGACAAGTGAAGAAGCATCACAAACATTTCCAGATAAATATTTCGATTTGATATACATTGATGGTGCTCATGATTATAATAATGTTAAAAAAGATATATTAAACTGGCTTCCAAAAGTAAAAGATGATGGTATAATATCTGGACATGATTATAATATGTGGGAATGTGATGTTAAAAAAGCTGTTGATGAAATATTTAAGGATACTAAAATAAAAATTTATCAAGATAGTAGTTGGTTAATACAAAAAAAAGACATAACCATAAAAATTGTTTTAGTTTGTATTGCAAAAGATGAAGATATTTATATAGAAGAATGGTTGAAATATCATCACAAACTTGGTTTTGATCATATTTTTATATATGAAAATAATTGGAAATGTAATTTAAATTTACCATATTTAACAAAGATTTCTTGGGACGGTGATTATCAACAAATAATTATCTATAATAGTTTTATAGATAATTATAAAAATGATTATGATTATGTTGCATTTTTTGATTGTGATGAATTTTTAGTTTTAAAAAAACATAGTAACATACACGATTTTATAAAAGAATATGGAAATAAAAATATTTCTGTTAATTGGCAATTTTATGGGTCTGGTGGTAAAATAAATCGTGAAAATAATAGTTTATTAAAACAATTCACAAAAAGAGAAAATAGTGTAAATGAACACATAAAAACAATATTATATTTAAAAAATGAAACAAAAATGTGGATAGCCCATCATCCATATTTACCAACATTTGATACAAATGGTAAATCTTTTATCGGAGCTTTCAATCCAAATGGTCCGGTTGATGTAATTGTATTAAATCATTATAAAGATAAAACATTAGAAGATTTCAAAATAAGAATTAAAAGGGGAAATGCTGATTGGGATAGACGAGAAACAATAGAACTATGGGAAGAAAGAAAAAATATACATAATGAAGTGGAAGATTTGACAGCTTATAATTTCATGTATAAAAATGAAATTAAAATTTCAATTATAATACCAACCTATAATAGAAATAAAAATCTTGAAACTTGTATAGAATCTGTATTAAATCAAAATTATAAAAATATAGAAATATTGATTTGTCACGATGGTACGTGGGTTGAATCTTTTTTTTATAATGATGATAGAATTTATTATTTTAATACTGAAAATAGAACTAATAATTATGGTACAAATCAAAGAAATTTGCTTTTAGAAAAAGTAACTGGTGATTATATTATTTATTTAGATGATGATAATATTTTATATGATAATTATATAAATAAAATGATAGAACAAATAGATAATAATACTGGAATGGTAATTTGTAAAATTCATTTCAACGATAAAAATTGGACAAATCTTATCCTACCAAGACAAAATAAAATAATACCATGTGAAATAGATTCACTTAATATTTTAATAATAAGTGAAATAGCCAAAAAAGTGAAATGGGATAATATTGATATTGGTCATGATCATAGATATATAACAAATTGTGAAAAATTAATAATTGAAAATAATTTACAAATAAAATATATTAATGATGTATTGGCCAATCATCAATACATTGGTGAAAAAAAAGAAAAACCAATTATCATTTTTAATCATAATTATTTAATCGGAAATTGGGAAGAAATTGTAAAAGAACAATTATCATTATTAAAAAATTCTGAACTATATGATAAAGTAAAAAATATTTACTCTTTTGTAACTGTTCAAACATATAATGATGAAAAACAAAAAACATTTGAAGATATAATTAAAACATTTGATTATCAAAATAAAATTATTATAACATTTAATCAAAAAAATAATTTTGAATTTGATTGTTTACAAAAAATAAGTGAATTTTGTGAAGGCACATCAGCTTATATTTGTTACTATCACACCAAAGGCGTATATAGTGAAGGAATTTCCGACAATATTGGTGTAAAATCTTGGAGGGATTTTTTAAATTATTTTACAATAACAAAATGGGAAAATAATATTGAAAAATTGAAAGATTTTGATGTGGTTGGTGTTAATTATGACTTTAACGATTTACATAAAGATTATGTAATTGGTGGAAATTTTTTTTGGACAAAATCCGAATATGTTAAAACATTACCATTCCCAAAAATAGAAATAAATAGATTCGAAGCCGAAAGATGGATTTTAAAAAACAAAGATAGAAAAATATTTGAATTTTTTAACACATCTAATTATGGATATAAAAATCTTTACATGGAAATTATCGACTCAAATATTTATAAAAATAAAAAAACAAAAATTAATGAAATTGTTGATATATCTTTTGATAAATATAAAACACAACAGAATAAATGGGAATATAATGAATTTCTTAAAAAATTAGTAGACGATGGAAAAACAAATTCCATATTAGAAATAGGTTCTAAATATGGTGGAACAACATATGGTTTTTGTAATATATTTAATAAAGTTGTTTCAATTGATATTTTTAAAGAGGAACAAATTTTACAATTAGAAAATGAATATAATAATTTAACTTTTATATTAGGTGATTCACATAGTTCTGAAGTAAAAGATAGATTAAAAGGAATGAAATTTGATGTTGTTTATATTGATGGGGATCATCATTATGATGCTGTTAAACAAGACTATTTAGATTATAAGGAATTTGTTTGTGATAATGGTATAATTGTTTTTCACGATATTAAACAAACTTGGTGGACTGATAGTATCGAAATTCAAGTCCCTATTCTTTGGAATGAAATAAAAGATAAATATAAATTCGATGAAATAATAAACAACGAAAATGATTGCTATGGAATTGGTTTATTATATAAAAATAAATCAACAGATGAAGATAAACCAGTTATTATAATGACAGCTCATCCGAATTTTAAAACATCAGAAGAAATAACCAAAGAATCATTAGAATCATTAAAAGCTCTTAATATAGACACTATTTTATCAACCCACTGTCCAATATCACAAAACTTACAAAACACTGCTACACACTTTATATTCGATAAAAACAACCCATTAATAAGACATGATTATTATGATCAAAGTTGGTTTGATAAAGAAGAATATTATGCCCTTATAAAATTACATAAAAATGATAATGATTTACAACACGCACTCGCTGTTTATATTAATTATTACAATGGAATATTACATTCAAAAAGTTTAGGATACACTACGGCAATTTGTACAAATTTTGATATTGTTTTTGACAAAGAAGATTTAAACATTATATCAGATAAAATAAACGAAATGAATTCAACTGGTAAAAAATCATTTTTTATGACATCCAACGCTAATGAGGGAATACACTATAAAACAATATTTTTTATTACAGATATAGATTTCTTCATTGAAAATTTCAAATATGTCACAAATGAAAATGATTATAACACACTAACAAGGATAGTTGGTTCCGAAACAAATTGTTTAGAAAATTTCTTTTATCAGACATTAAAAACAAAATCAGATCAATTATTACTTCAACAAATAAATGAAAATGATTTATTTTCAAAAAGTAAAGTGAATTTATTTTCGAATATAGAATATTTTACAATATTACCATTGAAAGGTGATTCTGAAAATTTTGTTGTGTGGTTTAGTTCATCGAATTCGTTTGACGATAATAGAAATTTAACAATTAAAGTTTTTGATGAAACCGATTGTATTTATGTTAAAAATGATCAAATTAGTAAAAATTATGTTTTCTTTAAAAAAATAAAATTTGAAAGACATCATAAATATTTAATATATTGTCAAATTAAATATAATGAAATGATTAAGGAAAAACAAATTATTATCGAAAATGAATCATTTGATAAATTGAATGAAAATGGTGAATTTTGGGATAAACAAAATAAATATTAAAATGAAAATAGGAATAAATATCATAAATCAAATAGGATTGGGTGATTTCATGGCAATAACACCATTGTTGAGAAAACTGTATTACATTTTTAATCAAAAAATAATCATATTTGGAAGTTCCGGTTATTTAGATTTTATAAAAAATAACCCATATGTTGAAAATTTTTATAGTAATTATAATTTGGAAGATTTTAAAGATTGTGAAATTTATAACATTTTTGATGATTGGAATTCTTATTACTATTATGATTTAAGACAATTATGTGCTAGTAAATTTAATTTATTTTTAAAAGAGAATGAAATGGAATATAATTATTATCCAGATGAATATATTAAAATTGACGAATTACCGGAAAAATATGTTTGTTTAAACCCATACACAAGTGGACCGGATAGAAGTTGGGAAATTGAAAAATGGCAAGAATTAGTTGATAAATTAAATAATGATGGAATATGTGTTGTCACTATAGGAAAAGGAGAAAATGGACCATTTCATCATTTAGATATTAAACTTGGTGTTGATTTATGTGGGGACGAAAGACAAAATGATTTATCACAAACATGGCATATAATTAATAATAGTGATTGTTTTGTTTCATTTGATTGTGGAATGTATATATTTGCAGGAACAACCAATACACAAATAATTCAATTGGGATGGTACGGTGATCATTATCTTCATGCACCAATTAGAAATGGCAAAAGATTTGAAAAATACTCTTGTATCAGGGGAAATTGTGATATTTTTTGTTTGACAGATCCAAAATATGATTTTTTAGAACACGGTAATATTAAAACAAGACATCCAGTTTGGACTTGTGTTTTAAATACCAATTTTAGTTGTAAACCAGATGTTAATGGTGTTTATTTTGAAATAAAAAATTATTTATAAATTTCTAAATATTGTATCATATAATTTATGATTTTTATTTTCTTTTTTTTATCGATATTATAATTTGAAAAAAATGAATGTTCACCACTTTTCAACATTTCTATAATATTTTGTTTATTTGTTTTATTTATATAAATGTCTTTATAAACAATAGTAGAAGCGACGGACATTAATTCATATGGTTCATCTAAATATTTATTTATATATTCATCTTTTGATATTAAAGAATTATCGAATTTATTTCGAATTTCATTAAATTTTATAGCATTTGTTTTTATCGGATGTAAATATTTCCCTCTACACCACTGTTCAATATGAATAAATTCGTGTATTATATAATTTTTAATTTCTTCTATAAAAACATCTAATTTTTTAATTTTTTCGTTTAATATATTTTCATTTATGTGTATAATTATATCACAATAATCTTTTCTTAAAAACGTTTCCATTTGAAATTCATCGGAATTATTTACAGACAAAGTATATATCATACTCAATTTAACATCTATTTTTGATAATATATATTCAATACCAAATATATTTTTAATTTCATAAAATAATTTTTTATTATTTATAAAAAAAATATCTAAATATTTTTTGTATTCATCCGTTAATATTACACTTTCTATAATTTTTTCAGTAAAATATTCATTAAATAATTCTAAATTTTTCATTTTCAGTTTATTATTTCATTTACAACATCACAAACAAATAAAATTTCATCTTTTCTAAGTTGATGATTATTTGGTAAATACAACCCAAATTTATCCACTTCTTCTGCCATTTTAAAAATGGAATTACCATATATTTTTATCCAGAAAGGTTGATTAGATATGGAACCACAAATTAGTGGTCTGGTTTCAATTTTATTATCTTTTAAAGATTGAACTAATTCTTTTATTTTTGGTGTAATAATAGGATATGCAAAATTAGAAACAAACGAATTTTCAGTCGGATTTATCTTCCAATAATCATTTTTTATATTTTTATGATATAAATTATAATTCAAATTTCTAATTCTAACTACACTATCAATTTTGTCCATTTGTAAAATACCTATATATGCTTGTAAATCGGTTGATCTCAAATTAAATCCCGGATAATAAAAAGTATATAAATCTTTAAATTCATCAACATAATATTCTTTTTTTAAATCAGATTTAAAATCATCATCCAGATCTCTATTCCATCCATGAGCTCTTATCGATTTTAATATATTATACATTTCATCGTCATCTGTACAAACCATCCCACCCTCAATTGTAGACAAATGATGACCGTAGAAAAAACTAAAAGAACTCATTAAACCAAAGGAACCTGTTTTTTTATCATTATAAGTTGAACCGACACTTTCACATGAATCTTCTAAAAGAATAACATCATTATTTTTACACAATTCTATTATTTCATCCATTTTACTTGGAAAACCAAGAACATGTACGAAAATCATAACTGATGGATGATGTATTTCAATTAATTGTTTTAAATTATCAATATCTGGACCCAAAGTATCTTTATCACAATCGAATAATTTAACATCATAACCCAATTGAATAAATGGTGAAACTGTGGTAACCCAAGAAACCGCTGGTATGAGAATAATATTATTTTTTAATTTCCCAGATATTAGTAAAGTATATGCCATTGCCAAATTTGCAGAACTACCACTATTAACATATACTGAATGTTTTACACCAGTATATTTAGACCAAATTTTTTCAAATTCAGTTGTTAAATATCCTTTTGTTAATTTTGGATTTTGTTCAAGCCATGAAATTAAGTGTTTAATATCTTGCTTGTCAATAGTATCCTTAACTAATTGAATCATCTTAAATCTTCATTATTTTTTGATGTGGGATATTTATAATCTAAATAAAATAATCCGTCACCCTCCATGAAATTATTTTTTATTTCATCTAATTTATTAAAATCAGTATTTTCAATTTTATCCAAATTATCAAAATCTATTTCTTCTTCATCAAATATGTCATCTAGTATTTTTTTTCTTCTTTCGTTTAAATATTTTTCTTCATTTAATTCTGAATTTCCAAGAGTCGGTCCAGACATAGGTTTAACCGAAACAAGATCAAGGCCAAAAGTTTTTGATGCTATTTTCATAGCAATTGGAAATAAATTTGTTGTTATAGTACAACCACTGTTTGATTCAATTTGATCATCACAAAATTCATTAAAATGTATATCATCATATTTTGACATCCATTCTTTTTTATAATCAGTAGAATCTAAAATAGATTTCCATTTATCATACACTTCATTTTTATTCAATTTATAATTTTATTTTTTAATTTAATTCGTTAAAACCTAAGAAGCATATTATCGATGAAACGTTAATTTCTAATTTCTGCATGAAATGGAAAAATCACCACCTTTTAGGTGGTGAAGTATTCATTCTTTGGTAACTTGGGAAAACTCAATATCAACTGGTGTTTTCCTACCAAATATCTTCACCGAAACTTTCAATCTTCTTTTATCTTCATTAATCTCTTCTACTGTTGCATTAAAATTAGCAAAAGGACCATCAGAAATAGTAACATTTTCACCAATAACGAAAGTATTTATAATTTCTATTTTTTCTTTTGATTCATCCAATTTACCCAAAATTCTTTTTACTTCAGCATCTTTCAATGGTTCAGGTGAACCCTTTGATCCCAAAAAATTTAAAGCCCCCGGTGTCATTTTTAATATTCCAGTAAATTCACCACACATTTCAGCTTCGATCAAAACATATCCGGGGAAATAATTAGTATCCCTACTAATTTTTTTTCCATTTTTAACATAAAATTCTTTTCGCGTTGGAATTACAATTTGAGAAATTTTATCTTTTAGACCATATTTTTCAGTTTCATTTTCAAAATACTTCTTTACTTTTTTTTCCCAACCATTATTTGTACGAATAACATACCATTTCATTTCTTCTTTCATTTTTTTATTCTTATTTTCTTTAAATCTTCAACTGTTTCTTTCAATATAGTATCATAATTGTATTTTGTTTTCTTTTCACTATAAAATTCCTTTTGGATCTTAAAATTGTGATTTATATTTTCTGTAACATAATCTTCATATTTCATATTAAATGAATTGTATAAATCTTTTATGAACTTATTTACATTTATTAGATTACCACTTCCAATTATTTCATCTTTTTCGGCTTTAATAGATCTTTCAACTACAAATCTCGGTGAAATAATTTCCCTGTTAAAATCCGTATTACCAATTTCTATTTTTTTCTTATTGATTAGTGAATTAAAAACTTTTCCAAATAAATAATCTCCCTTTCTATATGGTGTATTAAAATTGAATGGATGTAAAATTATTACATTTCTTTTATAATTTTTATGTTCATATATATATTTTATTAATGTTTCTTTTGATTTTATATATGGTGAATAATTATAATTAAATGGGGTATTAATATTTATTGGACCTTCTATATTATTCCAAAGTTCACTAGTACCGAATATGACTATTCTATTGGATAATTGTTCGAAAAAATTTATAACATCTATTGTATACTTTACATTGGTATCAAAAAAAATTTCTGGATTATCTTTAATAAATGTTCTTTGTTCTGAAAAACAAATATAAACATTATCATATTTCATTTTTGAATGATAAGAATAATCTATATTCCTTGATGATATTTTTGTATAATTATCAGGAAAGTAGTGTGATATTTGAGATGTATTTCCTATTACTAAATTATTTAGCATTTTTATATTATTTATTTTTTTTTTTCGAATATACAAAAACCATTTCTTTCGTTTGGGACAATATGTAATGAAAGATAATTATTATCATTTGATAATTCTTCTACAATTTTTTTACATTTAAGAACATTCGTATCATCTAAAATCACTATTTTTGTTCTATTTTTCAATTTTAACCATTCTGGATAAGTTGAAAATTCACCACCGTCCAATATTAAAAGATCTATTGTTGGTGATAATTCATCTAAAACATTTTTTGATGTTTTTAATTTATCTAAATCATCATCATACCATTTCCTCATATGAATATTTTGATCTAAATCATCAAAATTAAACCAGAACATATCATCATAGTCAATAATAGACCCATTTAAAAGTTTAACATGGGATAAATAACCATCTAAATTTTTTATGGCTTCGTTATACTTTTCCGGATATAATTCGACGCTAACAAAATTTTTAGTCGTGTTGGAATCAATAATACCATCAATAACACATTTGGTACTACCCATACCAAACCACGTACCAATTTCAACAATATCCTTAACATCTTTTCTTTTTGTTAAATTGTAAATTAATTCACCCAAATTAGAGCCTCTTAATATTTGTCCTTGTTCCATTATTTTATATAATTATTTTTAATAATTTCTGGATGTTCATCACAAAATTCATTCACTTCACCCCCCCAAACAAGACTATTTTTATCGTTTTTAAAATTGTTCCAATAATTTTGATAGTTTGGAGTTTGTCTAAAAAAAATGTCTTTAAACCTTATTTGTTTTTCGTCAACATAAGAATAATGATACATTTTTATTCCATCTTTTAATGTATTCTCCCTTGTTATAACAATACCTTGATTACATATTAATCCATCACAAATATAATTTGGTGGTTCGTGACTTAACCATTTAGATTTTAAAGGTTTGTTTTTAAAAATTCTCATCCAAGGTATATCATTTCCCCAAGATGTTGTTCTTTCATCAATACAATAATCAAACCCACCAAAAAAATGATTAGCATAAAAATGAACAGCATCTGGTTTTTGTTTATTTAACAATTCTAATATTTTTATTTGATCTTCTTTCTTATAAAATTCATCCGAATCTAATTGCCATAAATAATCCCCGGTTGATATTGACGCATATGCATTACACATTTCAGTCTTTCCATTCCAAAATCCATCTTTATAAATGATTTTTATTTTGGGATATTTCAAATTCAATTCTTGTAAGAATTCCAATGTTCCATCACTACTTCTACCATTATTGGTAAAAGGTATAGTATAACCATCATATCCATTAGTTGCCCCTTCTACAATTATAAATTCATCTGCAATATCATACATATTTTCAATACACAATTTCAACATATTTTCTGGTAATACAGATATTGCATTAAATACTATCATTCCAATTGTTATTCTCATTTATATTTTTCATATATTTTTTTCATTTCTTCTGGACATATATAGTGAAATGTCAATGGTAAATAATTATCATCGTCTTTATATTTATCTGGATTTTGTGAATGCAACCCATCTAAATGTGTTGAATCAACACCAAAAAATTTTTTAACCATATAAACGATTGCAACATCACCATGTGGGTATGAAATATTATTTGATGTTGTTTCTGTTATTAAATTCAAATTTCTCCAATGTTCATTAAATTCATCAATAAAGGGGTATATTTTTTTCATTAAAGAGTTACTAATAAAAATACCACCGCCGCCTGCAATAAGATTTATATTTATTCCATTTATAGTTTCAAATCTATTATAACATTGACCAATAATATAATCTTTATTTGTATCGAAATCATTTAATTTATCAATTCTATTTTTAAATAAAATATTATCACAACCCAAAAAACAATACCAATCCATATTTGGATCATATTCATACATTTTTTTTAATCCCAATTGTTGCTTTAAAAATGCACTATCGTAATCTTCTCCAACATTATCGAGTCTAATAAGATTCGGATCATAAATATCACCCCCAAAAAAATAAACATTTTCAAAATCTTTACACCATACATCTTTACATGCATTATACCTTTCTTTTAATTTATATGATGTCATTATTCCAATAGAAATCTTCATATTTATTTAAAATTTATTTTTTTTCCACTATAAGTTCCAGAATGTGGATAGGTAGGTATATAATTATACCTAACGACACAAGATGGCCATTCGATAATAGACTTACCTCTTCTTTGTTCTTTATTTGTTGATACATTTCTATCATTATCTTCGATTATAAATGTACATGGTAAATCGAAACCATCAACAAATCTAACAGCCTCATAAAAATGTCCCTCATCTTCTGCACCATCCCCAACAAAACACCAAACTTTTCTATTTGAATTTTTCATTTTCAAACCATACGATATTCCAGCTGCAATACAAGGACCACCAGCGACGATAGATGTTGATAAAAAGTTTAATTCCTTATCAAATATAAACATGCTATTACCTCTTTTAATTTCATCTTTTAATTTATCTGGTTCACCACCAGATAATAAATAATGATAATGTGTCCTATGTGTTGATATTTTATAATCATCTTTATTTATATTTTTGAATATATTTATCAATTCATCCTCATTACCACCACAAATATGTAATAAATAAGGAATTTCACCATTTTCGTACATATCAACAATTTCATTTTCAAAATTAATTAAATCTTCTTTATTCATATTTATTTTATTTTTTACATTAATATTTCTTTCCAATTTTTTCTAGAAGATGGATATAAATTATATGGTGCACATCTATTAAAATGATGAAAATTTTGTTCCGATTTTATATTTATACTGTCACATAAAAGTCTAAAAGAACTATCCATACATTGAATTTCTTTCGCGTTTTCTAATAAATAACAATAATCAAAAATATTATTTGTTAAATCTCTATCTGGTTTCACAATTGATAATTCTTTATTTATTATATAATCTTCCGATATTTTAAGATTTCTACTAATATCATCGTGAAAAAAAACATAATTGTTTTCTATAATATTGAAGGATTTAAAAAAATTTAATTCTTTATTCATATCTCTTGGTACGTAGAAATCATCCCATCTTTTATTAAAATCCAAACCAACACTATCATAAAAAAATTTATCCATTTTTTCTGATGATAAATGTAATTTCTCAAAACCTATTTTTATTAAATTTGTTATATTGTTCCTCATAATAAAATAATTTGCATATTCATCATCACCAACTATTAAATTCACATTTATATCACTATACATGAATTTAACACTTTCATAATTGTGTTTTTTCACAAATAAAAAAACAACATCATACAATTTAGAAAAATGTCTAACTATCGAATTACATATGATATGATCACCCAATCCCAAATGATGATAAATATAAACTTCTTTCATATTTTATAATGTGTTCTTTGTAAATTTATATCATTAATGATGAAACTTTCATTGTTTAATGTTTTTATTATAAAATCGGAAACTTCAACTGGATCTATTAATAAATTCAAATCCCCTCTTTTCGTACTCATCCCGATACTCATTGCACCGGGATAAACATCAATAATTTTAATATTTTCTTTGATCAATTGATGTTTAATACTTTCTGAAAACCCCCTCAATCCAAATTTACTGGAACAATATATCGATTCATTTTCATTACCAATTTTACCAGCAACGGTATTTATATTTATTATTATACCACCACCATTTTTCAAATAAAAATTTATAACATATTTAGTAATTAATATAGGAACAATTAAATTTGTTTTAATTATCTTTTCAATATCCAAATCACTATGTTCTATTAATTTTCCGAATTTATACTCAGCGGCATTATTTATTACAATTTTTATATTTTTCTCTTCAATTATTTTTATTATATCCTTTATTGATTGAATTTTATTCAAATCTGACCTAATTATTTTAAATTCAGAACCAATTGATTTTATTTCACCACTAACAGATTTTAATCTTTTCTTATTTCTACCATGTATAATTATATTATATCCATTTTTAGCCAAGCAAATAGCCAAAATTCTACCGAAACCATTAGAACTACCAGTTATCAAACACCATTTTTTTTCGTTCATAATCTATTTAATTTTTATACAAAATTATCTCCATACACATTTATTAAATCATATATTATTATATTTTTATTATCATTTGCACATTGATGATTACAATGTATCATGGGATCAAAAGTATTAAAATATTCTTTGGTTTCTTCACTAAACCACATTTGTTTAAATGTTTGATTATTTATATCACCAATTATACCATCATTTGAATATGCTTTATTATGACAATTATAAACAATACCATCTGCACCGATAACTGGGATAATTTGCATTACATAACATTTATGATATTTTCTTTTGGTAACATCTGATGTTATATTATAACTATCATATATTATATAATTTTTATCCTGTAAATCAATCCTTGATTTATAAATAGAATTTATTACTGTATCACTTATATCTTTATGATATTCAACAAAATCTGGTGTCCACATTGGAGATAATCTAATATTATTTACCCCCAAATCTTTAAAAAATTTACACGCTTCATATATGGTATCGTAATTTAATTTAGTTATAATATAATTCAGTGTTATTTCACAATTAATTGATTTATTATTAACAAAACTTTTAATATTTTTGACAATTTCTAAAAAAAAATTCTTATTTACACTCCTTGATTTATAAAACAAATCATCATTGAAATAATCAACTGATATTCTAATCCATTTACTATCATAAAATTCTTCGGCTATTTCATTTTTCAACAATTGTCCATTTGTAATTATCGACAAATCAATATTATTCTCTTTTGTTTTTCTAACAATATCTAAAATATTAGGATGCATCAATGGTTCACCCCCACCTGAATACGTTACGGCCTTTACCCCAATATCTTTAAAATCATCTAATATTTCAAATAATTTATCCTTACTAAGTATATCATGTTTATCCATTGTTTCATGCATGTTAGAAAAATCACTATTATATACACAAAAAAAACATTTATGACAACATCTATTTATTGGTTTTATCCTAACATATATTGGTGGTTTAATTATATTATCTTTTAATGAATATAATTTTTCTGGAAACCATACAATTTTTTTATCATCGTATTTGTTTGAGGTCACATACTATTATTATTTTTTAAAAATCTATATCGTATAAATCCAATTCTTCTATTATCAAAACACTATCGTTATAATTCATAGCCATTTTGTAACAATCTATAATTTGATTTGATGTTATAGGTCTTAATATTGGAAAAGTTACTAATTTTTTCATAGCACTCGTTAAATCTTGGGTATGGGTTGGACCAGTTAAAAATGGTGTCAATTTTCTTCCAATACAAGTTCTTATTATAACCTTCGGTTTATATTGATTATTAGATATTATTTTAAATTTATCCAAATGATTAACTATTGCATCTAAAGCATTAAGGATAAAATCAAATCTTTCAATATATAAAACCGGATTATATCCTTCAATTGATAAACCAATTGATAAACCAGCCATCAAATTTTCAGCCAATGGGGTTTCAATCAATTTCTCCGGATTTATATTTGATAATGTTCCACCACCCTTGCCACCATATTTCACACCATATCCAATAAACAATCTTTTTGGATCATTATCTAATAGTATCATTGATTGTTTTATTGATTCTTTATATGTCATATTTTATTTTTAAATATTTCTTTTTAATATTGTTAATCCGTTATTGTTTGTATATTCTTTTAAAATAAACCAATTTTTACCATCTTCAGTTTCTAAAAAATCATTAATTGCATTTTTTAATCCCTGTTTAGAAACTCGTTGATCTTTTATGATGTCACTTGCGTGATCATATAAAGATTCATCACCAAGACCAAATAATGTAGTATCATGTAATATAATATATTTGTTAACTTTTTTACTATGTTTATGTAATTCCATTATTAATTGATTATATCTATGTAAAGTGTCTATAAATAATAAATCGGTTTGTTCTATATCAGTTTTTAAAACATCCTCTAATCTATATTCAAAATTAATATTGTATTCAAGTGTTACATTTTTTAATTCTTCTATATTTGGATGATATTTGACATCATAAGAAATAGTTTTATTTGAGTATAAAATAAAACACCAAGTTGATACTACCCACCTAACACCAAACTCTGTTATATGTTTACATTCTTTTGAATAATCTAATAAAGTTTGTAAATGTTCATATATATCAGATGGTGTATTTTTTAAGAGTTCAATTTTATCTAATATTTTTTTCATTCTCTTATTTCTTTTTTATTGATCCACTCTTGGTATTGATAATATCTAGTATCATTTTCATCGAAAATTTCACCAACAAAATTAAAATTTTCCATTGGTGTTGGAAATGGTATTGAAAATGGAAAATGTTTAAAACAAGAATCGTGTGATATAATATCATTCATATTTTTATATTTTTCATAAATAACATATAAAAAATTAACATCGTCCCATTTATTAAATAAGGATAATTTTTTATCTAGGGACCATTTGATTATTTCATTTTTTAAATTTAAATCATCGTGTATAACCAATCCGAACATTCCACCAAATATATTTGATGTATGATGTGGGTGATCCCTCATAATATGTAATGATTTACCAGATTCAATCCATTTATCAACTGCATATTTTTCCCTCTCGGATAATCTACTATCAGCATCCCTAGAAATAAATCTTTCTACACCATCATTTGGAAAAAATCTCCAAAGCATTCCTGAAATATTATAATCATCCATATTGAAAATTTCACAATTATCAAAGGATTGATATTTTTCAATCATATCAACAGGAACAGTATTATTATAATAAATAAAAACTTTCCAATCTGGATAAATTTTTTCTGACAATTCTATATTTTTCAATAGACCTACTGTGTATTTAGGATTATCCCCATAAATACTAAAACTAATTACTTTTTTCATTTTAAAAATTCAATATTTTCTGGTAATTTTTTATTTACATATAAACCCATCATATCACGAAAAATAAATTCATCATCAGAAAAATGTTCAGCCCTTTTACTCGAATTTATAGATAAGACTTTAATATTTTGTAAAAATTTCTTTTTATAATTAAATAAAGATGTTCTACTAGCCATATCTGCATCACACCAATAGTATTTATATTTATCATTATACATACCGATTTCTCTAAATACTTTTTTATTGTATATACCATAATTCAGACTCATACCATTGATTCCATTATCAAATGTATGTCCAAATGTATATTCATTTTTTGAACTTTCGAAATCTGATAAATTTCCACACTTCCAAGAAAAAATATACATCATTGAATCGTCCAAATCTTTAATAATTTCATCCCATTCGTTACACAAAAGAACATCATCATTCCACTGAACAATCAAATCATAAGTTGCATTTTTAATTCCCAAATTCATATAATGTGGATAAAAACTTCTCTCACCCACTTCAATTAATTTAATTCTAGAATGATTTAACGATTTTATATAATCAATCGTACCATCGGTTGATCCACCATCAACCAAAACCAATTCAACCAATTCTGATTTTTCAACAGTATTATTCACAACAAGTTTTAATAGTTCCAATCTGTTTAATGTCCCAGTAACAATACTAATCATTTTTTTAATTATTTTTTAATAAAAACTTCAAATATTCCCCCATTTCTTCTTCTTTGATATTATGTAATTTCTTATTTTTATTATAAAAAGAATCATCCAAAAATTTTATATTACACAATTCAACTATGTCTTGTTTTTTATCTGATAAAACATTTTCAACAACAATAGAAAAAGCGGATGGACCAGATGCCCTACCAATTAGTATATCACATTTGGTAGATAAATATGAATTTTCAACCAAATCATCTCTACCAGTTGATTTTATAATATCCTTTGAAAAAATAACATTGTCTAAATTAAATTCACCAGTATTTTCAGTTAAAATAAATAAACAATTTTTATTTTCTGTTGCAACATTGTGAATATAACTGTTCAAATTTAAATTATTAGATTGTCCAGAAAGGGTTTGTCCATTTGATATAAAAACATATTTATCATAAACGTTATTATTGAAAAAGGAATCAATATTTGAAATATTGAATTTTGAATAATCTATTTTCGGTATATAAAATGGTCTATCTTCTAAAAATATTCCAAGTTGTTTATAAATTTCTGTAAAATTGGAATATAAAGTTTCAAAAGTACAACCATATAATTGATAACCGGGATGACCCGGATGAAACCAAGTATGTACATACACATTTTGATCATCTTCATAAAACAAATTTTCGGATTTAAAATTCATCCTTGTTTTATCATGAGATATATATATATCATGTAATAACCTTGATGAATTGAAATGATAATAAACAACGTTTAAATAATTTGTTTTATTTATAATATCTTTTACAAATTCTCTGGAAAAATGGATGTCACCATTATGATTATAATTAAAAAATACAAGTCTTTTCATTTTTGTAAATATAATTTTATTTTTTGTTTATCTTTTTCTAATTCATCAAATGAGTCTCTTAAATCCCATGTTTTTTCTCTTCTCCATTCGTTATACAAATCCAATTTATTTTTGTTTAAGTTATCTTTTAATCTATCGTGTAAGTGTTCTATTTTTAATGGTATGTATCTTATCAAATTAAATTCCTTGGTCAATCTCCACAAATAAGAATCAAAAAATACAGCCTGTGTCACATGACCGATAACTTCAGCTATTTTTCTGGATATAATTGGAAAATTAAAAGTTTCACCATTTGGAAAAGTTGGTAAATGATTCAAACATACAAATTGTCCATCATATTGATAAAATAATAAATCCCATTTGTCTGTTAAAATATAACTATCGTCACCAGCTAAATATAACCAATCACCACTAGATTTTTCATATAACATATTCATAAAAATTTGAAGAGAATCATATCCATTCATCCTATCACTAAAAACAAAAATTAAATTCTCTTGATATGGAAATTTATCTAAATTATCTTTTGTATCATTATCATCATTATCGATTTTTAATAATATTTCAATATTTTTTGGTTCAGAAGCCAATGAAATTGCTGAATCAATAAATTTACTACAATGTTCAAATCTATTCCTTGTAGGTAGTAAAATTGATATTCTTTTTTTCATAATTTTTTATAATTTTTTATAATTTCAATCAATATTTCATCTTTACAATCACTCAAATATTTATAATTTAAACATCTATCATTAAAATCATAAGCCTCTCCACTGGAATTTAAAATATAATATTTTTTTATTTTGTCAATATTCCAAACATTAAAACAATTAACCAGAGGTCCAGTAGACACCCCAATAATATAATCACAATACAATGATAAATTTCCAATATCCATTAACGATAAATTATAATTCAATGTACAAGGTATACCATCAATCCCGGTGTGATAAGTTGTAATTATTTTAATATCTGGAATTTCATTTTTTATTTTAATTATCAAGTCAACAAAATCGGAATTATTATTTTCATATTGACCTGATAACGCCATGGAATTTACAATTAAAATATCAAATTTTCCAGATAAAATATTATCCTTTAATATATTTGGATTTTGTTGTATAAAATCTTGTTTCGTTTTTATGGGATTTTCTATTTTCAATATATCTGATATAAATTGATAAAATTTAATTAGTAAATCAATTGTTGATCTGTTTCTCATCTCATTTAATATTTTTCCATGATTAAAATCGGAACGACCAAACCACATATTAATTGTATCTTCTGGTTTCATTACAATCGGGAAAAGACTTATATCAAATCCTACTATTTGTTTTTCCATTTCAGACATATAAAAATTATCAATATAAAAATTGATTTTTAAATCGTCATGGATTTTTATTAATTTAATGAAATAATGTAGTGAAAACATTAAATCGCCAAAATGTGCAGAATTACTAAAATTTAATACCATTGTTTTCTTTTTATTTTCTTTTTATAAACATCCCCCTATATGAAAATCTTCTACCAAAAACTTCGAAATAATCATTAAAAAATGTTACGTTTTCTTTATTACTTGTTGAACTATCAAATATTAATGAATTGTTATAATATATTATAAAATTTCCTTTAAGTTTTAAATGATCTTCACACATTTCTCGTTGTGTTTTTGAAATTTTTATATCTTCGATTACTATCTTTTTGGTTTCAACAACATTTGGTATATCAATTTTTTCCTTGAAATATTTATCTATACTTGGATAAATTGTTACAACATTTATATCAGATTTAATATCCGAAATTTTAACAAAAAATGGTATAAACGTATAAGCCTTTATTTTTGGAAATAAAGATTCAATATAAGCATCAATTGGTTTATCTTCTTGTTTTGAAATATCTATTATTTTTTGAAATAAACCATTTGTATTATTTAATATCATTCCGAAACAACCCAGTGATCTCCAAACTCTATAAATGTCTTTTTTCACCAATGTTACAGAATTTAATGTAAATGGTATATCATTTCCAAAATACATTATTTCCCAATCACTAGGAACATTATCCATATAATATTTAAATCTATCGTGAAAATCATCACAAAAAATAATATCATCTTCAAAAACCACAATTTTATTATATCCTCTATCAATTGCGTCTTGTAAAATAATCAAATGTGATTTTAAACACCCAATTTCAGATTTTCTTTTTTCTGGTAAATCACCTTTTAATTTTTTACCATCTACACCTCTTATAATTTGAAAAGAATCTAAATCTATTTTTTTAAATTGTTCTAATATGTGTGACAATTTATCTTTTCTTCTACGAAGATTTATACAATAAATATTATCAACAAAAGAATTTAAAATATTTTCTTTTAAAATATTTTTAGTTTCATTTTTTGAAATAAAATTAGGTACAGGAATTTCATTTATTTTATCAATAACTTTTAAAATTTCTATTTTTTTCTCATTTAAAAATGAACTTTGAATAAATTTATATGGTCTCCTCACCCTATTTTTTTCTTTATCTTCATGTGAAACACCATATGTTCTAATATCTGAAAAATGATAATGATAAATTTTTACATCTTTTGATGGATTTAGAATTTGATATCCAGAATTTTCAAATTCATATGCAATAGCATTATCACAACCGGGAACACCCATTTTGAAATCACCTTTCAAATTATCAACCTCACCTAAAAAAATCCAACCATCTTGACTACAATCTAAATCATAATGTTCATATTTAAATGGTTGTAATTTAGTTATATTCCATCTAGATAAACAATATACCATTCGATGTTTTATATTATCTAAAATAAGTTGAACATTATCTTCATCGATAAAACAATCTGAATTTAATAATATATTCAAATCATCATTTTTGGTATTGAAATTTACAATATTAAATATATCATCAAATGTTGGTTGATTATTAAACATATCAATTTTTATAATTTTTTTATCCAACCATTCTGTATAATTATCGGAACACAATAAATATATTTTATCTACTTTTTTATTTGAAACTAATTTATTTAAACAATATAAAATTTCCGCACTTCTTTTTTCTGTTTTTGCATCAAAATAATTGAAATAAACATTCACTTTTAATTTCTTATTATTATTCTTATTATCGGGTAATAATATTTCATTTTCTTCTTTTAAATAGTGTCCATTTATCATTCTTCCACTTTGAACATTTCCAACAAATATCGACCCATTATCAAAACGATAAAAAACCACTTCATCGTTTTTTCTTTTTAAAAATTTCAAATCTTTTATTTCAATTAAACTATCTATAACAAAATTAAATAAATCTATTTTTGCCTTTACACCAATCGTCCAATTTGCATGAAAAACTAAAATATTTTTTGGTATTTCATAAAATTCACCATCCCAAACATTACCACCATTTATCATCCCAATATTAAATATTTGATTTGGTAATAATCTATATTTTAACATTTTTGAATGAACTCTCATAACACTTTGATCATCGAATTGTGGATAATCATCATATGTATCGATACATTTATTTAAAAAATTTAATGTATTTTCATTGGATTTCATAATAAAAAATCCGGCACATAATGAATCATAATCTCTTTGAAAAACTACATCAAAATTGTTACTTTTTATTTGATCCAACAAAAAATCTTTTGTTTTATCAATAAAAATTACATCAGCATCAGAGAAAACAAAATAATCACCCCAACTTTCATTAACAGTTTTAACCAAAAATTTCAATTTTTGTAACATTGAATTTCTCCAACCATTTTCAAAATAAGAACCAGTTAATCCAATTTGTTCAAATTTTTCCGAAACAATATCATATTCATTTAATTTTTTTACTGATGGATTGAAATAATTTTTAAATAAAACATCATGTGAATCAGAATAAAAAGTGAGTAATCTCATCCTTTCATTATGTAATTTTTCAATTATTTTAATACACATACCATCCAATGAAAACCACTCATCGTAAACTTCATTTATTCTTGATCTCATAAAATCAACTCTTTCTTGTGGTATGTTTTCTAAAATATCTTTTATATGTGGAATTTCATTTTCATTAACAAATACACACAAATCCAACCAATTTAATTCATTTTCATATGGTATCCATTTTGTTGAATCATAAACATATACTGGTATGGAACCTAATTGCATAGTCTCATACAATCTAAAACTTGTTGGACCATCCCCCCTTGGACATAATGTAAAAACAGATCTTTCTGTTATATCTATAAAATTACTTTCTTTTTCTTTAGAAACATTTAATTCCCAAGGATTCATTTCAAAATGATAATTATTATCATCTTTTAATTTATCAAATAATTTCACTCTTATTTGGTGTGTATTTGCACCAACAAAAGAACAAAAAATATCTCTTTTTCTATCTTTATTTGGATTTTTTATTTTAGAACAAATAAGTGGAATCGATTTGTAATTATTGCTTTTATTTTTTTGAAATATTTTTCCAGATGCTGAAAAAACAATTGTATTTTTTGGTAAAATTTCTTCTGGAGCTCTTTCATGTTGACAAATTGTAAAATATTTGAGATCCGGATTCAATGTATTTAAATAGGATTGAATATCAGGTGATTTTATTTTTACATGCCATTCGTTGTTATAACAACTAGTCCAAAAAATAGGAAGATATATTCTATCTGTATTTATATTATTTTTAACAAAATAATCGAAAAAATAATCCTCAATATATAAACCTTCATGATAAGGTGGATATGTGGGATACATTGGTTTTGGCCTAAATTTTTCGGTATCCTTAATTATTTTATTTTGTATTTTTTTCATTTTATTTTGGAATAAATTTTTAAATATCATATATTTTTTTTATAATTTCCATATCTATTTTTGTATTATATCTATCATCTGATTCAATAGGAATTTGAATATGATTTTTTGTAATTTCACAGGTTTCACTAATATCAATAAAACATTTTTCACAATTTTTTGAACAAAATTCATAAATAATAGGTTGTTTACAACAAAATATACAATTTTTAAAAATCGCTCCATGATAACCTATTATATGTGTAGCATTAGAAAAATAATATATGTGTTCTTCTAATGTTTCTTTTCCTGTTATTTTTATATAATCATTTTTAGTCAAAAAATCGGAAATTTCATCATCATTAATAACAGTTCTATAATTAGAATTTGTAATCCCTCTGGATAAATATAATTTAAAATTTTCATTATTATTTACTTTTGATACATCTAATTTTTTATTATTAAAAAAATATTTATTTTTTAACCAATCACATTCATCTTTACTCAATCTAGACATATACACACCATCAACTGAAACAATTAAATTTGGTATGAAATAAACAAAATTTATACAATCACAATGTAATATTTTTGTTTCATTATATCCAAATATTTCTATATGATGATATAAATCATTTGTATGATTTGAATTTAATCCAACTAAAAGATTACCATTTATTTTATTTTCTTCTATTTCTTTTAATTGTCTAAATGAATCCCATAAATGTCCATAAACATAAATATTATGATATGGATAAGTGTGAATATATTCTTTATCATCTAAATATTTAATATTACCACTATTAATTTTATTTAATGTGTATTCCTTAACACTTATTTTTTCAGTCAAATCAAAACTTTCCCATTTGATAAATATTTCTGATGCTTTTTCAATTAAATTTAAATTTTCATCTAAAATACAACCATTTCTACTCAAATAAACATTTTTTAAATAATATATCATATATTTTTTATTAATTTTGGTATTAACAGTTTATTATTTCCATGACAATGTAAATATTTAATTCTGACTTTTTTATTATCATAAACACCAAAGCACATATCATTTTCAATAAATAATGATTTCAAACCATCTTCTTTTAACCAAATTTGTTCTTTCGTTTGATCAACCAAAAAAGTATGATAAAAAATATCATTCAAATTTATATCCATTTCTTCAAAAACATCATTTTTGTGTAATGAATTATACAAATTCCAAAAATGCATATCAGATACACCACCAGCTCCAATTTTATTTGTTATATTATATTCATAAAAATTTTTTTCTGAATTTAAATCAAAAGCTTTTGGTGACAATTGTGGTATTGAATATGAATTTTTAATATATTGAAAATATTCTAATAATACGTTTATAGAATTATTAAAAAAACAAACACCAGCACCAATATGATGAATTAATGTCACATCATAATTTTCGAAAAATACACTATCTTCTATTACATTACTAAAAACCAAAACATCAGGTTCTAAATGTAAAAAATTATTAATATTATGTTTAACACAAAAACTTTTAATATATAAAAATCTAAGTATCGCATTTTTTTCAAATTGGTATTGATTTGTACTCAAATGCACATAATTAGTATCAAACCACTTAATATCATCATCTACATAATCATCCAATTCATAAAAATTAACAAAAGGTAAATCATTCTTGAAATCAATATTTGTTATAATGTTAATTTCACAATCTGGATTTAACTTGTGACATTGTTTAATTGATGGTATTATCCAAAGTTTTAAATTTTCAGATAAATAACAATAATGAGATTTACTACTATCAAATATTATCACATAAATTATTTTCATATTAAATTAATTTTTTCCATATATCATTTAATCCTATTCTATAATCAAATTTAAAACCCTTATTAATTAATAATTTTCTACACTTTTCATCCTTTTCAATATTATGGCCATCTAATTCTATTAAAATTAAATAAACTGGTATATTCCAATCGAAAGTGGTTAGAACTTCCAATTCACCCCCTTCAACATCTATTGAAAATAAATCAATTTTTTTAATATCAATATTTTTTGTTATTTTATGAAATGGTACTGATTTAACTTTATATGATAAATTATCTTCTAAATTCCATATTTTTTTATAAGAATCTGACATTGTATCCATTATTCCACTTAAAGCACCAAAACCCAAAAAATCAATATCGTTTTCGGATTTAGAAATTACACAATTAAAATTATAACAATTTGGCCTGTTTATAATCAACTTTTCGAATTGATTGGTTGGTTCAATTAAAATCCCACTCCAATTTAATTCATCTTCGAAAAATTTAGTATTCGAAAAAGTAATACCATCCATAGCACCAATTTCTATAAAAAATCCATTTTTATAATTTAAATATTTCTCATATAAATATTTATCTTCATTTTGTTGACTATAAAACACAATTAAAATTATTTTTTATAAAACACATAAAATTGATGATCAGATTTATCTTCACTTGAAGAAAAAATAACATTATTTTTTTGACAACAAATAATATTTTCCAATAAAAATTTTATTTTTTCTTCTGAAATTAAATTTGTAATTCTAACATCTATATTTTTAATATAATCTTTTTTATATCCCAATTTTAAAAAGCAATCGAAACAATCATACCACATATCTTCTATTATATAAATTCCATTATTATTTAAATGTGGAAATATATTAAATAAACTAATAATTTGATCATTTAACAAGTGACTACCATCATCAATTACAAAATCAATTTGTATGTTATTATCTACGAAAAAATTATCTATTTGTTGTTTTCCTTGATCAATAATAAATGTTTCTATTTTATCATCATTTAAATATTTTCTATCTAAAATATCCCAGCCATAAATTTTTCCATTTTCAAAATATTCTTTCCACATTCTTAAGGAATTTCCACCAGCAACACCAATCTCTAAAACATTTTTAATGTTTTCCTTTTTATCTTTTAATATCATATCATAAAAAGGGGAATAATTGTGTCCAACAAAATTATCAAATGATTTATCCGTATTGTATTTTTTTGATATATCTTCTAATACCATATTTTAATTATTTTTTTATAATCCAACTTGAATCTGAATATAATTTTATTTTTTTATCTTTAAATATTTCATTTACAGCTTCATACACTCCACCAGAACCGTAATGATAGTCATGTCCACCTATAAAACCGTTTATTTTTATTTTATCATACCAATGAAAAATGTCTTGTTTAACTGATTCATAATCATGATTTGCATCTATATAAACAAAATCAAAAAAATTATCCAAAAAATCTTTCGAAGCTTCAACACTTAATTTTTTAATTTTTATAATATTTTTATAATTACTTATCATTTTATCAAAATTTATTGTCGCTTTCATATCATAAAAAACATCCACACAATAAATTTCTTTACAATATATAGCAAATAATTCAGATGATTTTCCTTCATAAGATCCAATTTCACAAACAACTGAATTTTCATTCAAATTTTCTTCTATTAAATCTTTCAAACCAAATAATCTATTTACACCACCACAATCATCTAAAATATCACCCATTCGAAATTCTTTCAAAAGTTCATTTAATCTATTCATAATATTTATTCAAATAATTTTCAAACATGTAATCTTCAGCGATTAAATATTTCTTCGATGTTTCAAAATTTTTCATTACACTTTCAAGTTTACTTTGATATAAATCCATACTCAACCCATTTATTATTTTACCCAATTCGTGAATATCATTAAAACAAATCATTCCATCAACATCAAAAAATTCACCTATTGACGGACAACCCCAATAAATAGGAATTGTTCCAGTTGTAAAACAATCAATTAGCTTTTCTGTGAAATAATAATCTTGTTTACAATTTTCAATTACTAATTGAAAGGTGTAATCTTTTAAACCATAAATCTTATTTGGTAACGGAAAATAACCATGACCAAAAACATCAATCTTATTCTTAAAATTTACAACCGATTGATGTCTCATTGCTTGACCAGTTGTAAATTTTTTATCTGAAAAAATTGCAGATAATATTTTTGTTTTTGGATATACTTTCTGATCTTTTGGTAATATCCAACAACCACAAGTGGGTGAAAATTTAAAAACTTCTGGATTTATATTAATATGTTCCCTATTATTTGTTAAAATCATATCAAAATTTTGATAATTTCTACCAATCCAATCATGTACAGATTTTGTTATTACTGGTGATTCCAACATCCACCCAATTTTAGTCTTTATATCGTTTCTAACACTACCTAAAGATGTATCAGTGTAAACTACCAACTCATCTTTATCGGTTACTGGTGATCTATCCCAGACGATATATTTGGATTCTTGATTATCGGTTGAATATCGAGCGTGTCCAAAATGTTGATCCACTATTTTAATGTTCTTCATAAGTCTATATAGAATTTTTTTCTGGTTCTAAAATTTTTATATATAGTAAAAAACAAACAAAAAGACTATGAAAGTTAAAAATTATTCTGAATTTTTAAAAGAAGAAATGTACATTCAACCAAGTGTGTTGACCCAACCACCAACTCAACCAGTACAACAACAACCACAATTACAGACACCACCGGCACAACCCGTTAAAATTGACTTAAATTTGGTTAAAAAATCCATTGATTTCACATATTTAAATAAAGATTCAAATATGGATAAAGTCAAACAAGTTTGTGAAGTTGCAAAAAGTCCGGAAAATCAACCATATATTTTTGGTGTGGTTGTAATTCCTGAGTTTGTATCAGAGGTGAAAAAATATTTGGAAGATAGTGATATTAAAACAATCACAACTGTTTCATACCCGGATGGTAATCTTAATACATCAGAAAAATTAAAATTAATTCAAAAAAGTATATCCGATGGTGCAGATGAAATTAATGTTGTAATGAATTATAAAAAACTGTTGACTGCTATGATTGACATCGATAAAGAAAAACAAGAAAAAACTTTCGATGATATAAAAACAGACATTAGAACATTAACTGAATATTGTAAAGAAAGAAGTAAAAATATTAAAATTGTTATTGAAATGGAAGCATTAAATGACACAAAAACTATTTCAAAAGCGGTAGAAATATGTAAAAACGCAAATGTTGATTTTATTACGACATCAACAGATATGTACACACAAAAAACAAATTATAATTTTGAACAGAAATTAAAAGATGTAACAGAAACAATTCTACCTTTGATTCAAGGTGTCGGTGATATAAATATAAATTTCTGTGGTGGTGTAACTTCTGGTGATAAATTAATGAAATGTTTAAGTGTTGATAAAGTTGGTCGTGTAACAACATCAACAAATCCACAAATGTTACTTAGTCAACAACCACAACCACAAATTCAAACCCAATAGCATTAAAAAACCCAGATTAAATCTGGGTTTTTAATTTTTCTAAAAATTATCATTCTTCCATTATATCATCGTCACTTTCATCAAATTCATATTCACCATAACTATCAATAATTCTTTGACAAAGTTCTAACATATCATTCCTGTAACGAAATTCATTTTTAGATAAATCATCATCAAAATGATCATAACAATCATATAAATCTCTATATGTATTTTCAAAACGACAATAACTCATATTTGATTCGTTAATAAATTCATTAAATTTTTTCATTTATTTGATTTGTTTTTTAAGTTCATCAATTCTATCATTCAAAACAATATAATTAAATGGTCCGGCAACTAAAATGGTTTTTACACTTTCTAGTATATTAATTTCACCTTTGAGTTTTTCATTTTGAATATAACTATACAATTCATCAGTTAATTCATCTGTTCTTTTTACATTCTCATTAATTAAAGAATATATTTCTTGTTTGGTTTTATCCAAAAATTTAGGTAACGGTTTATTAGACTCGTTTATTTGATTAGTGAATTTGTTCATTTTATATTTTATTTATTTTTCGGTTTCTTCAGATTTTTCTTCAGTCTTTTCTTCACTTTCAATCTCTTTTTTATCTTCTTTATAGACGCATTTTTCGACTAAACTATAAATCTTAGCTATTTTCTTTTTACCACATTTATCAAGATTTTTCTTTATCCAGTCTATTTGGTTTTCTTTACCAACAATATGATGTTCCAAAACTGCAAACCCTCCAACTTCTGTTTTCTTCGTTGATTTTTGTTTTGGTTGTAATTTATCATATTCTGAAAATTTCAATAAATTTTGTAATTTACTATCTTTTGTTGCCATTGTATTGTTAATTATTTTTTAGTATATATTAAATAAAAAATTCAATTTTTTTATATTGCGTAATTTTCCAATTCATTTGTGAATTTTTCTATTAGATCATTCATACCAACACTACCATACGGATCATCATATTTTATTAATTTAATAAGATAATCTTTTAATCTGGAGTTATATCTAACTTGATTTTCAGCCAAATCATAAAAAACACTATGATCGGATTCTTCTTGTCCACCAACAGTTTCTTTACAAAGTCTTTCAAACTCACCTTTTGTCATCCCCTTTTCCTTTGGTTCTTTTACAGGTTTTTCTTTTTTTAATTTTTCTGGTTCTACAGTTATGAAATCATAAGGACGATCCAAAACTATTTCTCTCGGACCATCAATTTGTCTTAATGTTGGTTTTTTACCCGGAACAGTCACAATAAAATCATATTTTTCTTTCCAAGATGGATGTTTTAATGTTACCACTTCACCTTTTTCATAATTATAATCTTCAATACCTTGTCTGGAAATTACTTGATTAAATTTAGATTCGTTAATGAAATTAACAAAACTTTTTAAATTTTTCATAAATATTATTTTTTTTGTATATATTATATATTAATATTTTTAAACAAAAATCGAAATATTTAATATAATAAACATACACTAATATAATACATGGAAACTACTTTAACACAAGAATTAATTGAAAAATGGGGTGAAGAAACCCAAATCGAAATGATTATCGAATCGTCTTTAAAATTAGCTTTATCACTTCAAAAATTTAAACTATCAGATAAAAAAGAAAATTATCTCGATTACGTGGAAACATATAATGATACTTGTAGTAAAATTGCAGAAATGGAATTAATGATAGAACAATCAGAATTCATTTTTAATAAAAATGAAATTAATAAACATCGTGACCTAATGATAAAACACCTCAAAGATAAATTAAATGAATTTTAATTGAAAAAGCCATATATAACTTCTTATTTTGATTTTTTACTTTATGAGAAAAAAGGTGTGCCCGAATTTCTCGAAAAAATTATGATTGAATTAAATAACATTTCTTTCAAAGAAGATAACGAAATAATTTTACCAGAAAACGATATTTCCGAAAAATCAATAATAAAAATATCACATCTCCATTTAAAAAGTAAAGATTTGCAAACAAAAAATGTAGCATCTACATTTAAATTTGATGATTTCAATTTCGAAACAAATAAATTTATATTGGTTAATTACAATTTCACAACATTTGAAGATACCAAAAAAGAAGATTTTATTAATTATTTGTCTCACGAAATTCATCATTCTTACCAACTTTATAATGTATTTAAATCAACCAGAACATTGAAAATGAATAAAAGTTGGAAATTAAATTTAAAGCAACAAAATTTTAGAGGAAGAAATAAATTTTTTGATGATTTTTTATATCTTTTATATAAATCATTAGGATTAGAAATTGATTCAGATATAGTTGGTTTGTATTTTAAAATAAAAGAACTAAAATTGATAGAAAAAGATGATGTCGTGAATTCTATTAAAAGTGACAATTTATACAATATCATAAAATTAATGGGTGATTTTAAACCACATGTTTTTTCAAAATATATAAAAGATAATTCTGACTTAGAAGAATTGAAAAAATTAATTACAGAATTTAATGAAAATTATATAGAAATTGATAATTTTTTTGAAAAATGGAATATTTTTTTTAAACGACAATATAAAAAATATAATGAAAAAATTAACAGATTAGTTGATTTAATTAGAAATGAAATAAAATGAATTTTTAAATTAAAAACCCCAATAGCGATATTGGGGTTTTCTATGACCGATTTAGCAAAACCGAAGTCATAACAGGTCCTAAGTCTGTATCATAAATTTAGTAATTTCATAATCATCAATATTAATATTATCAGTTGATGGAGTTTTATAAATCATTCTATATTGTGGGTGTGTGAAAGATTTATATGCATTTTCAATTTCATTTTTCGTTTCTACAAACCAAATTGGTGAATATTCATCTATTGTAAAAAAATATTCAGTTCCAAAATCCGGATCGGTTGTTCTAATAACATCAAATCTTATAATTTTTTTATCAATTTTGTTTATAAGTGTCCAAACTTCCATATAACTCAATTATTTTTTCTATCAATTCATCATCAAATATTAAATTTGGTAAGTTTTTTATTTCATCCAAAAGATTCATTAATTTAATATTTGATATCGATTTAATCATCACTCCAGAATGAAAATCCGAAGTATAACAATATAAATCTTTATCTAACATCAAATTGTACCAAATATTATATGCCAATTTATTTGAATATTTATTAGTTGTAATATAATCGAATTTTTCAATAATCAACTTATATATTTTATAACCAAATCCAACCCCCCTTAAAACAGTTGGTATCCCTTCAGTAAAATCTATTTGGTTTAAATTATTTTTATCAATAGTAACATAAAAATCTATATCAATTGATATTTTTGGTTCTATTGTTAAATTTAATTCTAATAAAATTTCTTTAAAATTTTCATCCGGATAAATAAATATACCATATGGTTTTTCAATATAAATAAAATTATTTATATCATAATTTTTAATTTTATTTAATAACGATAAATATTTATTTTCATCTAATAAAGAAGGTTGTTTTACAAATTTCTTGATATATGTTCTTTCTTTATCTATCAATTCTTTAAATTCCTTTAAATTAAACGATTCATATCTTTTTAAATAATTCATTTTATCTTTTTATATAATTTCATTTTTAAAAAGTTTTGTTTTCATCCATTTGTTGAATGTTCCAAGAATTTATACCAATCTGAATATTTTTAAATAACATATCCAAATTATAAAATGCCTCATCCGGTGTTATTTCCACACCATCTTTATTTGTTATCTTCTTATTTGTTATTTTATAAGTTTTATCTCCGTTAAATGAAAAATCCACAACATAACCATCTTTCACACTAATTATTGATTTGAAATATTCCGTTGGTGTACAATCATTATTATATGTAAAATCTTTTATTTCTCTACATAAATTATTAACATCATTTATGGAATGATAGGATGATTTTTCGAGAAATTGTTTATATTTTAATATCATTTTTAATACATATTTTAACTCATCAGATTATAAAATATACTACCAATTGCAGTTGATATATTTCTCGGATCTGTATCTTTTAATTTTCCGTTTTTAATATCATTTTCAATTTTAGTGAATAAATTTTTAATTTCTGTATTAATTGCAGGAGACAACGAATATATAAATTGATGAACATCATCATCATTGGCTCTTGCTAAATTCGCACCATAAGATGCAGTTCTTTTTGGAATTGCTGGTGCAGGTGGTGTTCCAGCAGCAGGTGTTGGTGTTCCAACAGGTGTTCCAGCAGCAGGTGCAGCAGGTGTTGGTGTTCCAACAGGTGTTCCAGCAGCAGGTGCAGCAGGTGGTGTTCCAGTTGCTACAGGTGCTTCTTCATTTAAAAAACCAAAATAAGATTTTACTATTTTTCTTTCCATATTAATTTAAATTATTTTTTAGTATATATTATTCTTTAAATCTGATAAATTGTGAATCATCAAATAAAATATAAGACCAAGGACTTCCACCATAACTGGGTTCGTATTCGTTATAATACATCAACACATCAAAATTTGAATTATATCCGGGTATCTTTGAGTATAAATTTCTAGTGTTTTCAATCCTTGTTTTTGATTGATTGTATTCCCATCTAATATTATTATCTTCAGCTAATTTGTTAAGATATCTTCGAAAATCACCAACTGTCCAAAATTCTAAATCATCTATTCCTTCAACACTTTTCGCTCTTATATACCCCTCATAAACAATAGGTTCATAATAATCACCTAATTCTCTTTCTTGTGAATAAAATTTATCCTTTCCCATATTTGCGATACCAAGAGCTGTTTTTTTATTTGGTGTAAAATGAAATCCAATATCTGATGTTTTTTCAAATTTATCAAAATGTTCACCACTTCTTACCCCATGATAAACTTTTAATGGTTCACCATTCTTATCTAATATTAATTCAGATTTATCTAAATTATTTACAGACTCTAAAAAACTTTTATAATTTAATATCATATTCCTAAAATAATTTTTGTTTAAATTATATCATCTATATACATTTGTAATGATCTATAATCACTTCCACCATGAGTATCATGTGCATTAACATAAGATGTAAGTTCATCTTGAAATTTACGAAATAGTTTATCAGATGCATCATTTATCAATTTTTCTACTTTTGGGTTAGTAAAAACTTTATCAGTATATTCGAAATCTTCAATTAGTTCACCAATAATTGTATTTTTAATTAATTCCTTTGTAATCGGTTTATCTTCTAAATCAAGATATTTTGTGTGTTCGTTTAATTGAAATTTTTTTAAATGTTTCATTTCCATATTTTTTATTTTTTAAAATAATTTTGTGTATAATCCTGTGTTTTTTTCAAAACTTGGTATCAACATATCATCATATATGTTATTTTCAACATTCACAACAGTATATTTGTCCCCAAATACTTTACCATATTCAACATCATATAAATCTAATGAATTTAATACAATTTTTACATAATTAATACCATTTTTCGATCTGGGTATTCTAAATCTTAACGAATTAACATCCGATACAAAATGTTTTGCACCCGTCATCACGATGAATTTATTTCCACCCAATTGTTTTAAAATTTCACGTGCTATTGTTTGATCAGATTCTTGAATTTGTGTTTGTACCCCCTGAATTTGAACATAATCAATATCATCTGGGATGTAAAGTTCATTTGTGTTTATATAATTACCGAATTCAGAATCTGGTTTATGACTACAAAAAATTTGATATGGTAGTCTTGTAGTATCATAAATTGGATCGATACTGTTTATATACCAAATCAAACCTTTAGAATCAATTACTTTCTTACCAATAATATTTTGATGTTGTAATGAATTTTTACTAAAATATCTATTTAATGGTGTTCCAAAGTTATCTTCAAATAATTTAATCATCACGAAAATCTTTTTTGTTTATATATTAAAATAAAAAAACCGACTTCTTTTGAAAATCGGTTTAAATATAAATATAGAAATATAGAAAAAAATTTTATTCATCATCTTCATCGTCATATTCTGATAATATAGACATTTGATATGGTTTTTTATCATCCAATTTAAATCCAAACAATGAATTAAGAATAGCAATTCTCTTATTAATTAGGGGTAAATCCAAAGATTTTAAAAAGTCATTTGAAATACTTAATACTGTTTTGTCGAATTGTGTTTCATAATCTATTTGTACATTTTCTTTTTGTACAACCTCCAAAGGATAAAATCCCCTAGCGTATGCAAATACATTATTTAAAGGGTGTTTACAATAGAAATATTTAACCCTTCCATCCTTCAGTGTATCATACTTTGTCTTATATTCGGAATTCTTATTCAATAAATAATTGTGAAGTGCTGCAGCTTTCAAACTAAAATTTGAAGCGGTTTTAACCTGAATCCCGGTAGTGTCATTTAATACTTTTTCTTCATATCCGGTTACACTGGTTGTCATACTAATATCTTCAATATCATTCATTTCAAATTCTTTTCTAAGGTCTTTTATAATTCTCAAACACTCACTTATATTTAAATTTTCAGAATTATCAAAAATATAACGAATAAATTCCCAAATTCCACCAGATTGTTTAGCACCTCTAACAAAAGGTGGTGTTGATGATCTTACAATTTTAATACCTGTTGGTGAAAAATGTTCCATAGAATTATAAAAAATTCCATCATCATATAAAACATTTTTCAAATATGATTTTTTCGTAAAAAATAAAATTTCTTTACTAATGGTTTCTAATTCAAAATCCTGTTTATTCTGAACCTTAAATTGTTTCCCATATTCATTCAATAAATCATTGAACAATTTTTTCATAAAAACTTTATCCATATGTAAAATAAATTCCATTGGATTGCCAGTAAAACCAACCGATTTTATAATTGGCAAATAAGACATATACATCGAATTGTGAACTAAAATATCATTTCCTATAAAAGTATGTGTATCATCACCCACTTCAATATCATAAACATATTCATTTTCAAATTCACCAATTTGTTCACAAAATTCGACTTCATCAAAATAGTATTTATCATTTTTAACAATTAAAATTTTATCATCTTTTTCTATTTTATCTGGTTTCGTTTTTGTTTTAATCCCATTTCTAAAAACAACCAAAGAATGATCCGATGTAATAATTATTTCTTTCCCGGATTTTGTTCTTAATTTCCATTTAGGTTTAGAAACTTTATGTCTTATAATTCTTTTAATATTGGAATAGTGTAACTTTTTTTCTTCAGACCAATTTAATGATTTTTCATCAGTGATAACACTTTCATGTCCATTGGTTGTTATTCCACCACTGCCATTTATAATATTTCTATTATAAAATTCTTCAATTGTTGATTCACATTTATCAGTTATAATTGTAGTATCTTTTTCAACACTATCCGTATCTTGATAACGTACCACTGGATTTTTCCCTTTATATAAAGTGTATCCAGTTTCTTCTTCTTTTTCCCAAGTTGGATTTAAATCCAATGATTTTACATTTTTAAAATCGTGTATTTTATATTCGTATAAAATTTCATAATCTGGTAAATCTTCCAAATCTAAATGATCGACCAATTTATCTTTGGTGATTCTTCTACTCATCAAAATATCATTATTGTGTCCTGTATTAAATTCTGAATACCCCCTATCAGTTTTGATGAAATTACGATCTAAAAAATAATATAAACTATCGACTTTACTTTTGGCTATGTATTCTAAACCCAATAATTTATGTGCTTCTTTATCATCAATCCAATGATTATAAAAATAATCATCAACACTATGTGCCATATAGTTAATAAGATTTCTACCCATTATGGTGATTGCGTTTGCTATTTTTGAATTAGATAAAACGAAATACTGATTGGCGAATGCCCCATATGTTGCATTCAATACAATCTTCAATGCCATTTGAAAAGCTTTATTAAAAGCAAAACTAGATTGAACTTCATTTATTTTTTTACGAATGGTTTGAAGTTTCTTTAATTTATCTATCTTAACTATTGGTTCTTCTTCTGTTGGTTTAAGATTAGACGATTTCTCGTAACATTTTAAAGCTTCATCAAAATCTTTATTTTTAAGAAATTGTTCAGCTTTTTTAATATTCTTATTATATTCTATATTAACTTCAGATATATTCATTTTTAAATTTCATTTTTAAGCACCCACTATCATAAATTCGATATATTTTTCTTTCTATCATAATTTCATGTTCCGTTTTATTTGGATCAAAACCTTCGTGAATTAGTTTATCTTTACGATAATTGAATCTATATTTTCTAACACCATCAATTATATAATAATAATTTGGTGAAGTTTTATGAATTAATTGAAATCCTAATTTATAATATAATTCTCCTCGACTCCATGATCTATCTGCATAACTAATCACTTCAACTGGTTTATATTTTTCGATGAAATGTTTAAATAATTTAAAATCAGATCCAATTATATTTGTATTTAATTTATTACAAAACCTCAACATTTCATAAACATTTTTTTCACTCTTAATTCCCATTGATTTTCTTTGTTTACCAAAAGTCATTAAAGATACCAAATTATTATTATAAAATAATCCCAATTTTATTTGTCCACCAATAAAACCCTGTAAATGATTATTTTCAAGAAAATCACGAACTAATTTGTTATCGGTGATTTCTTTTATAATACATTTTCTCCCGTAAATTTTGTTTTCTGTTTTACTAAGAAGATTTAAAATTCTAGATTTAACTATTTTTTGTTTATATATCCAATCATCTTCATAAATATGTATTAAATGTATTCCTTGTTGTTCACACATTTCAGTTTTGTTTAAATGATAATTATTATATTTTGTAACTTTATTATGATGAAATAACCCATTAAATTCAAACGCTATTTCCAAATCTGGCAAATAAACATCAAGTTCCTTTGGTTTAATTATTTTTCTATCATTTAAAATTATATTTCCAATATAATTTTCTTTAATAAATTCTTGTAATTGTATTTCATAACCACTATTATTATAAGAACCAATAGGATTACATATTGTACATAATATCGTTTTTTGTTTCAATCTATTTCTAAATATAAACGGATTTATTTCAAAAATATGATCTTTATCACATTTTATTTTATATATTCCACAATCAACATCAACAACACCAAATTTTTTTAATTTTTTTATTAAATTATTATTGAAACTTTCATTCCTCTTTAACCTAAATTCTTTAAAATCATCAGTTTCCATAAAATAATTTTTACCGAATTTTTCTAAACATGTTATTTTATGTTGTTCTTTATTATTATAATTCTCATCACCAAATTTTTCTTTTTTTATTTTCTTTACAATATCACCATAGTTTTCTAATTTAGCATAATTATCGACACCAAATTTTATTAAATTTGTAACTTTTTTTTTATCATTTGAACACTGTTTGCAAGAAAAATAACCACCCCTATTTAAGTTTTTGAAATAACTTGAAAAACTTAAATTGTATTCTTTTCCACATTTATCACATTTAACATCACATATAACACTAGAACTTTTAGATAAATGTTTTAATATATCATCAGAAGAAACAACAATTTCGTTTTTTTTATTAACATCATATCCTAAATTTTTATAATGTGTCTTATTTCTATATGATATTGTAACTTTTAAACTATCATTTAATATCATTTTTCTTTATTCCAATTTATTTAAAGTAAATCTAACCTGTTTATCTGTTAAATATTCCTTTCCTTTTTCTAGGGCTTTTTCCCATAAAAGTTTTCTGTTTTTAAATTTGTGTTTGGCTTTATTTGTTACAATTAAAAAACTAACATAAACATTAAAATCAAAATTACCATCTTCAATAAAATCATATATTTCATCATCAATTTCTTTAAATTTAACTTGTTTTATTAGTTCATCAATAGTATTAAATAAATAATCAATTTCTTCGTGTGTGCCGTTTTTATTTTTTTGTTTGAGAATATTCAAATCCATAATTTAAAAATTATTTTTCATTTGTATGTTTTTATTGAAAATTTGTTTTAAAATTTTAATATATATGGAAAAATAAAACCATTCCATGAAATATTTAAAACTATTTGAAGATTATAAAAAAGGATTTTCGAAAGAAAAAGATTATGTTGATACACTTCATCATTTGGGTTGGGATCCAACAGAACAGGAAATTTATAATTCAATCGAGATGATGATGAGACCGGGAGAATATACCCTATCTTACGATGAAATATCAGACATTGCAAATGAAAACAATGTTGATATCGAAAAGGTACACTACATTATGACAAGTTACCTTGCAGATAGAGCTGATGAATACCACAATGAATTACCAGAAGCTGTTGAAGATTGTTTGAAATATATTGTAGAAGAGGAAAAAATAGAATTGGAAAACATCGAATGGAATATTTTTTGGAAATGGTTTGATGGTAGTTGGTTTGAAAATTTGGTTGAAAAACATACAAAAGAAGAAATTAAGTCTGAATTTAACAAACAAAAAAATCCAAAAGACCCAAATCAATTAGAAATACCACTAGAAGAAAATATTAACGAAAATAAAGGTCGTTGTCATTCTTGTGAAATAATGAATATTAACGGGATCAGAACACACGAAAGAGGTTGTCCAGATGAATGGATGGATGAAAAAAGAGAATGTAAATGGTGTGGAACAGAATTCAAACCAGAAGAGAGAAATCAAGAATTTTGTTGTGATTCCTGTGAAGAAGATTATAATACCTAATTACTTCCTATAATATGATAAAGAATCCAAATCCTTAACCTTGATACTTTTACCAAAATATCCTATGGTTATTTTATCCAATTTACGATATTCTGCATATTTTTTGATGGTTTCAATCTGATCATTCGAATAATCAATATCATCTTTTGGAATAAACAAAACTTCATTTCTTGAAATTTTCACCCATCCATTTTCTTCCATCCATCTTTCAGGACTACCATCATTATCCGGAACTATATTATTTTCAGCCAATCTATTAGCCAATTCATTATGTACAAATACATTCATCAAACTCATTCGTGGATCACCATAAAAATCACCAGTTCTGGAAATCCAAGCATTTTCAACATAAGTATTATCCAAACCAATTGGATGAATTGGTCTAATTTTATCTATATGATCTGTTATTTTTGGTAATTCGTGTGGTTTAGTTAAACCACCATATGTTTCAGTTTCCATTGCCTTTTTTGGAAAAACTGGAATTCCACCCGTAACTGTAATATCACCAAATAAATCACCTTTTTCATACCTTTCACTCTTATCCTTATTCCGTTCTTTTAAATTTGGAAGATAATACGGATGATCTAAATTAACTTCAAAAATTTCATCATCTGTAAATCGATGATAAGGTACATCTGACATTTTTTTACCAACCAAAGGATATAATATAGAAAAAAGTGGTTCCAATTCAGCTAACTCTTTTCCAACACGTTTAATAGTAACTTCATCCTTCGCGTAAGTATATTCTGGATACATTTCCAATTTTGGATTACGATATTTAATTCCTTCATAATCACAACGTAAAGAAAAATATCTCATTCTCAAATCTGCATTTGCAAATTGAGTATGAAGTTTAACATATTTATATTCAAGTCTTTCAACAGTGGATTCCAAAGTAATATCCAATCTACAATATTTTGTTGTATCATCTGGTTCCAACCACAAATCACCCACACCACAAATTTTTTGTTTCCCGGTACAAATATCAATATGAGTTTCCGGGGGTGCACCACTATCTTCACAAAGTTCAAATGCAACAGATAATCTACCTTCGGACCATGTTTGACGAATGAGATTTGTTAACCCCTCACCATTGATTTTAAAATGAACTGTTTTTGTGACTGTTTGTTCGACTGACATATAATTTTATTTAAGACGATACAAAATTACGAAACTTTTAGATAATAAAAAAATTTTTACCTGATTCTATATACAAATTTTACGGGTTTTTCTAATTCTTGTGGTTATCTATTAATCTCCACCCGATACAGCTTGACGATATGCTAATAGTTTTTTATTTTTGGTATATGATTTTTTATATTCTTCAATCGGTACATGTTTAGTTTCGGTTTTCATGAATTCTTTTTGTTTAAATTCTTTTATGTCAGTATATTTATCATATTCTTCAGTAGAAATATTTTCACCCCTTATTAATTCCAATTTATAATTATCATTCCATATTTTCATATTTAATTCTCGTTCTAAATCATTTACAATATTTACAAAAGTGGATTTATTTGGTATATACCAAAAAGAAAGTATTTTATGTTTTACAAATAATCTCCCATTATTTGTAACATTTTCCCATACTTCATAATATCCATATTCAAAATTATCATCAGATTCCTCAATATCTTCAACCATATGACCATGTGATTGTCCATACTCACCTATATATAATTTTCCCTTATAATAAAGAAATGGAATTGCGTTTGGACTTTCATATGATACTATTTCATCATTTTGTAATATCAAATTATCACAATACTCAAATAAAGAAAAACTTGTTATCATATAGGTATATATTATATTTTCCATTTAAATTTCAAACTTCCGCTATCATAAATACGATAAATTTTTCTTTCTAACATAATTTCATGTTCACTTTTGTTTGTATCGAAACCATCACGAATTAATTTATCTTTTCGAAAATTAAAACGATGATGTCTTAAATAATCTATTACATAATAATAATTTGGTTTTGTTTTACTAACAAAAGTGAATTTCAATTTATAATACAATTCGCCTTGACTCCATGATCTATCAGCATAACTTATCACTTCTTTTGGTCGATAATTTTTAATAAAACACTTAAATAATTTTTCGGCACCACCAACAACTGATGTATTAATTTTACTACAAAATCTCAATATTTCATAAATATTTTCTTTATTTTTTGTTTCCATTGATTTTCTCAATTTACCAAATATCATTAAAGAAACCAATTCATTATTATAAAATAATCCTATTTTTATTTTGGAACCAACAAATCCTTGTAAATGATTTTCATTAAGAAAATTACGAATTAATTTATTATCTGATATTTCTTTAATTACACATTTTCTAGCATAAATTTTGTTTAATGTTTTACCGAATAAATTTAAAATATGAGATTTTACAATTTTTTGTTTATATATCCAATCATCTTCATAAATATGAATTAATTTTATTCCCTGTTTTTCAGACATTTCAGTTTTCTTCAAATGATAATCATTTGATCTATTCAATTCATTGTGCCAATAAATCCCATTAAATTCAAATCCTAATTTTAAATCTGGAATATAAATATCAATTTCTTTCCCATTTATTATTTTTTTATTTTTTAAAATCAATCCACTATAATTATCATTGATAAATTCATTTAGTTTATTTTCTTTATTTGATATTTTCTTATCAATTGGATTACAAATAGTACACAAATCGACATGATATTTAAGTCTATTGATTAAATTGGAATTACTTATTTTAAATTCATGTTCTTTTTCACATATTAAAATATAATAACCATAATTATCTATATCAATAATATTAATTGTATTTGAATATTTATTTATTGTGTTTTTTTGAATAGAAATTCTCATTTTATTTTTAATTATTTCATTTTGAGAAGCATATTTTGTTCCAAATTTATCAAATGTTGTATTTCTTATTTTTTTTCTTATTTTTTCAGATTTAATTGGAACTAATACACCGTAATTTTTATACAAAGTATCTTCTTGTTTTTGTTTGAATTCTTTTACTTGTAAAGCATGATTAACACCATATTTATCAAATAATATTTTTTTCAATCTTTCATTACTACATTTTTTACATAAATATTCATTTTTATTTTTCATTATATTATAATATGTTCTATATTCCATTATTTTTTCAATTTCACATTTATCACATATACTAATTACTTTGTTATGGGTTCCTTGTGGTACATTTTCAATATCCACTTCAATAATATCTCCTATTTTAACATCTTTGTTTAATTTTCTATAATAATTCAACATATTATTATTAATCTTTATATTTAGTTTTCTTTCTTTTAACATAAGTTTATTTATCTTTTTCCACTTATATATTAAAAATGAAAATATGTTTTTAATATATAAGTGGAAAAAGATAAATAAATGAGAATATCATCACAAAATTCACAGTTCATTTTTCAATTGCCTGTTGATTTTATTTCAATAAGATTATATCAAAAATTTCAAAAATTCCTCGACAGTAATCATGTTCAATATGATGATGTTTTATCATATCTATCATCAACGATTAAAGAAATTGTGTTCCCGAGCATCAGTTATGAAAATGTAGAACAACGTATTAAATATGGAAAAAAGATGCCATGGAGATCATCAATAAATGTACATGATACTTTTCAACAGGAACTGGATATTACTTTTAGAAGTGTTGATTCACATACTAATTATTTTATGTTAATTGAGATTTTACAAGAAGCTTATCAAACTGCTTTAAGACCTTGGATACCGTATCTTACTTTACATATTTTAGATAAAAATGGTGATTTAATTTATACTATAATTTTCAAAAATAATCTCCTTAAAACTTTATCTGAATTGAGATTAACATATCAAAATCAAGATTTCTCCGAAAAACAATTTTCTATAACTTTCAGGTTCAGTTACTTGGACATAATTTATGAAATAAAAGAAGATATTTATGAGGAAAGTAAAAGTATCTTTGATTTACCATTATTAGAAATTAGACCACCGGACGTTGATTTACAAATAGCATATATGGACTCAATTTCATTAAAACATAAACCTAACCCAAAATTATAATATTATTAATAGTATATATCATAATCTTTTACCATTCAATCTAAACAATTAGTAATTAATACTATATGATATTCTGGTAATATTTGGTAATTTTAAAATATATAAGATGACTGATAATCAACATATTAATTTTTTATCCGGTAATATCAGGTAATTTTGAAAATAATTTTAAAACTTTTTTTGTTTGGTTGATTAAAATGAATTAAGAATATTTTTGGAGTAATATCTGAAAACAATTTGAAAAATATTTATTAACCTTTTAAAAAATTAACACATGACAGAAGAATTAATTGTAGGAAAAAACATTGGAATGTTACCAGATAATTTTGATCAACTGGTAAATGACAATAAGATTCTAAAAATTAGAAGTAAGGGTGGTACAACTCTTAATGAAGATTATTTGAGATTCTTAAAAAAGATTGAAGATGGTCAATACATCAAAAATTTAAAGCCCGGTGATGTAATGACTGGAACCGTAGTTGAAATCAACAAGAAAGATGTTATCATTGATATTAATTACAAAGATAACGTTTATGTTGATTACAAAACATTAGAAGATGATTTGTTAGATGGACTACAAATCGGAAGTGAAATTGAAGTGATGATCACCGAAATTAGTGATGATCCATACTACATTAGAGGTTCAGTTAATGAAATAATGAAACTGAATGTATCAAACAAGGTAAAAGAGGCTTATGTTGAAAACACTTTCTTTTACGCTACTATTATAGAATTAATACCAGCTGGATATATGTTGGACATGGAAGTTGAAGGAAAAAAAGTTAAAGCTTTTATGCCAAACACTTTAGCGTGGGTTAATAAACTTACAGATTCAAAATCTTTAACTGGAAAAAGATTACCAGTTATGATTGAGACATTAGAACAAGATAAAGGAATTTATGTTGTTAGTCATAAGAAATATTTGGAAAGTTTAATTCCAGAACAAGTTAAAAAACTTAAAAAAGAGTGGATTAAAAACAGAATGAAACCTTATATTGGTTTTATTACTGGAACGACACCATTTGGTGTATTTATTGAATTCTATGAATTTTTAACTGGCATGATTTACAGAAAGAATATTCAAGAAGAATGGCAAACTGATGAAAAATGGGCAGAAATGAAACCGGGAATGTATCTTGATTTCTATATAAGTGATATTATTGTTCCAAAAAACAAAATTATCATGACACAAATATTGAGAGAATCAATATTTAAAACACTCAAAGTTGGTGACATTTTAAATGGTAAAGTTATTGATGTTAAAACTTTCGGGGCACTTATTCAATTGGATGATGAAACAAACGGATTAATTCAATCAAATATTCTATCCAAACAAAAAATTGACCTTAAACAAGGAGATAGGGTTGAAGTGAAAGTCCTTAGTATTATGAAGGATGATAGAAAAATTAATTTGGGTTTAAATAGAGTTATCTAAAACTACCCGAAAAATTTAATATATAATAAGTGGGTGGCACCGGAATTACGAAAGTAATTTTGTTGCCACTTTTTTTATATCTAAAAATTAATCTTATACGAATGAAGAATTTTAAATTATTCGGTGGCAAAGAGATTGAAAATTTGGGGGAATACTTACGGAACTACATTAAATTAAATCCTAGAGTTAAAGTTTATGTGGGTACTGACTCCATACAAAATGGTAAATTTACCAAATATGTAACCGCTATTGGTTTGTTAAAGCCAGAATATATTGGTGAAAAAGGTGATTTTCATTACGGAGAAGGTGTACATATTGTTTTTAGACGTGATAACATCAAACGAATAAGAGATGTTTACACCCGTTTGTGGCACGAAACAGAACTTACATTCGAAGTCGCTTCCTATGTCCATGAAGAACTAAAGGATGTATGGAAACAACCATTGAATAATGAAAAAGTTCCTATCGTTCATTTGGATTTGAATCCCGATCCAAAATGGAAATCACATCAAGTTCATGATTCATCTGTTGGATATCTTAGGGGTTATGGTTTTGATGTTCATACGAAAAACTCAGCTTGGGCAGCAACGTGTGCTGCAGATTTTTTATGTCATTAAAATCAAAAGTCCAATTTTATTTATTTATATTTTAATATATAATTTCAATATGAAAAGACTATTAAGTTATAAAGATTTTATATTTGAAAGTGCCATAGATAACATTAAAAAGAATACACAATTTTTAGATGATCTAAATATTTGTGTTAATGAAATGTTAAATGAAAATAATTTTTATGCTTTTTGGAATTTACAGAAAAAATATCCAGATATATTAAAAAAAGAAGAATTTGACAAAAGTGGAGATTATCAAGCCGATTTACACAACAAAAATAAAATACCCAAAAGAATCACATTTGTACAATCTTTAAAATTCTGGTTAAATGGAATTCGTGATATAAATAAAAATATATGTAAAATAGAACCGAATTTTACAGATTGGTTTTTTAATCAAGAAATTGAATTATATCGTGGTTTTCCTGTGTCACAAACATATAAAAATGGTAATTGGATTCACGCTGATGAAACAAGAGAATCACTAATTGAAAGTGAAACTAAATATAAAAGTTTTACTATGAAATTTGGCACAGCAATTAATTTCACACAAGAAAGTTGGTTATCAAGAGGTTGGATAGATATAAAAGAAAGAAATGGTTGGATAATTAAAACAAAAATAAAACCATGTGATGTTCATATGTTTTCCAATGAAGGAAACGAATATGAATGTATATTAAAACAACCTATTAAATACACTGGATATTTCAGGATAGAAAATGCAGAAACAATTAAAGATGTAAATTATTAAAAAATGAGTAGTGATGTCGATGGCAGAATTTGGTGTAGTAAGACTCATCGTGTAAGAATGATGGGTTTTTAATGTATCTGACATGAATTACCACTACACTAAAGATGTAGTGGTTTCTGGGTTTTTTAACCCATCTTTTTTAACGTTTCACAAACAAGATGCTTCTTAGGTTTCATCGAAATGAAACGTTCGTCCACAGAGCCAGCCTCCACGTTCAATAACCGACATTCCATCGGCCAATTTTTTATATTTTTTGCTGCATTTACATCACGGTCATGTTTTTCACCACAAACCGGACACACCCATTCACGAATATCAAGAGTTAATTTAGTATAAATATAACCAC
>Ga0247841_10000570_pt1 | contig 94507 bp, 130 predicted proteins | sample LaCruzMarch2015__2_FD_192410 | JGI IMG/M metagenome (GOLD analysis project Ga0247841, IMG submission 192410) | Freshwater microbial communities from meromictic Lake La Cruz, Castile-La Mancha, Spain - LaCruzMarch2015_18m | ecosystem: Environmental > Aquatic > Freshwater > Lake | place: Spain...
AAACATTGAAGCTGGTTAAGCCTGAAGCAAGAGTTATGCATCCTCTCCCACATGTTGAAGAAATCTCTCTTCCTGTTTCCGTGGAGCAAAACGACAAGCGAATTGCATATTTTAGACAATCAGAAAATGGAGTTTACATCAGAATGGCTCTGCTGAAGTTTATGGATTCTACGAATTCGTAAGCTTTTTAAGCACATTTTTCCTTTGTAAAATATGAATAAACCTCTGAAGGATTCATCGAAATCAGATAAGAAACTTTGGTTCAAAGCGAAGTGCTATGGCTGGGGATGGTATCCTTGTAGCTGGCAGGGAGCGTTGACAATAGTTCTATTCTTGATGGTTGCGGTGCCTGTCCTTTCTTTTGCGTTAGAAGATGTTAACCAATTAGACACAACGTTAGGATTGCTTTCTTTCTTGGTTTTACTAGCTATTTTATTAAGAATTTGCTATGTGAAAGGCGAAAAACCTTGTTGGAGATGGGGTAAAAAGTGATAAAGAAAAAAACTTGTCCTGATTGCAAGAAAGAATTTGATTTTGATACGTTAGCTCATTTTAAGAAGAGATACTGTCCTGTTTGTTCTAAAGAAAGAAAAAAGGCATATGAAAGTATTCACGAAATTAATATTGAAGACTGTGACGACTAGATAGGTGATAAAGAATATAAATGTTTAAATAATGAATTGCTCTTCTTTTTTTATGAGAAGACCGTCGCATGTTGTCGAAGATTTAGCAAGTTATTTAGGTAGTGTTGCTGGGAAATGTCATACTATTTCTATGAGTGAGGACTTTGGAGATTTATGTGATGCTATTCCTCTCTATTACTTAAAAGATATCGCTTTAGTTAACGCGGATTTTTTTCTTTCTAACTTAGCAAAAGGAATAGAATATTTGGTCGCAAAGCCTCTTTGTTTCGCAGAAAAGTTAGTTACTAGAAAACCTTCTCCTCCTGCTTGGACTTTTTCATAAAATTAAATGTTTCCTTTAATCAAATCGCCTATTTCATTGTGCTTGAATTCTATTTGTTGAATAAATTTTCTATTTTCTGGACTCATTCTATTAAACATTCTCTCTGCTATTAGTTTCAAATCATTTATCTCAAATTTTCCAAACATATCGTCGCACCATTCAAAATTTGACAAACTATCTGCATCTCTCAATAAATCTGCTTCTTCGTTTCCACCAAACTCATGATTTTCAATAATTCTTTCTGCTCTTTCAATATCTTTTTCGTTTATTTTATTCTTTATTAAAATTTCTTTTATGATTTTAGCACTTCTTTTACAATGCGTCCTTTTAAATTCTTCATGAGAAGGATACTCTTTTTTGTCTTTACTATTCACAACTCTTTCAATGTCGTGACCGAGTGCGGAAATCTGTAGAATAAAATCTGAGTCTGGTTTTAAAACAAGGAGCCACTTTAGAGTATTTTTCGCGTGTTGTAGTTCTTCAGGATTATTTTCTAATAAATTTAAAATTTCTTGCTCAATTTCCCTTTCCATAATAGCTAGAAAGAGTTGCTACTTAAATAATTATCGTCTTACAAATTCCCCTTAATCCATTCTCGAATAGAATCTTCTGGCTTAACACCGACAAATTCGTCGATGACTTCACCGTTTCTAAACATCTTTACAGCAGGAATAGACATTATATCATAATTTCCAGCTTGAACTTGATTTTCTTCGACACTATATTTGCCAATTACAACTTTTCCTTTGAATTCTTTTTCTAACTTTTCAATAATTGGTTTTAACATCATGCAAGGTCCGCACCAAGAAGCCCAGAAATCTACAACAACTGGCATTTTCTCACTTGCCTCAAGAACTTCTTTTTCAAAATTTGCGTCTGTAATTTCTACCATCGTAAGGACACAAAGTTTCCTTGCTGACAACCTTCCTATTTACTTGCTTTGCAAATCATAGTTTTAATCGCTTAAATTACCTTATTCCGCTCCGCTTCATGTTATATTATTTATCAACTTGCGTTGAGGTTTCCGCGATTAAGCTGTAAGCACGAACTTGTTAAGAATATGTTATTTTTTTAGTTTATAAATATTAGTTAAGAGTGATGACTCACAAAAACCGCACTCTTTTTAAACTCTGAATTCTCTTAGGTTTTAATGGAAAGGAGTTCCAGTAGATTTGAAAAATATTGGGACAGACAAGTTTTGAGGTTTATTCCTCCGTATGCAAGGTTTAGAAAAGTTGAGGCTGAAATAAAAGAGCATTTCAGTTTTTTGTCTGTCATGATTGAAAGAATACTTTTGCCAGTCGTGGTTTTGTATGTTATACTCGGATTTGCGATAAACGTTAATCTTTTTGCGCCACTATTTCTCTCTTTGATTGTCTTTTTTTATAGCAATTTTCTCCCGGATATAGACTTCTTAGTAAAACAAACAGATAGCAAAGAAGAGGAGTCATTATGGTATGAAAAGTATTTTGTATTATTTTTTGCACCAATAGTTCTCTATTATGTTTTCGTTGGAAGAGCAAAACCTGTTAGATCAGAGCATCATAGGTGTTTTCATAATGTAAAAAGTCTTATTTTGTACACAGTATTTTTATTTATTTTAGCAAATATATTTTGGGATACAAATGTTAAGATTTCAATTCTCCCGGTTTTCGGTTTTCTTGGATATGCTTTTCACTTAGCAGTTGATGGAACTCTTTCGTTAAGGATATTTAAAAGAAAGAAAGACTAAAAGATTTATTAACCAATTTCTCTTAAAAAGCTAAAGATGGTAAGCTTTACACATAGTTATTTGTTAATGGATTTGGGTTTTCTGATCGTTTGGCTATTTTTATTTATTTGGAGAAAAGATGCAAGGAAAGTAATGCTTTTCATCTCTATGCCCCTAGGTTTTATGGGTCCTTTCCTAGAATATATTTACGTAAACGACTGGTGGAAACCACTAACAATTACAGGAACATTATTGGGAATTGAAGATTTTCTTTTCGCATTTGCGATTGGAGGAATCTCGGCAGTAATTTACGAGGAACTTTTTAAGAAAAGAATAAGAGAAAGAAAGATGTCAAAGAGAATAAGTGAACGAAGCAGGTTAACTTTCTGGATTACCGGAGTTCTTGGTTTAGTGGCGTTTTATTTTTGTTATTTCATACTAGGATTGAACACTTTCGTAACAACAACAACTCTGCTGATAATTTTAATTGTAATTATGTATATAAAAAGGCATGATCTTATCGTTGATTCATTAGTCTCTGGGTTTTTGTTGCTTGTAATTTCTTCGTTTGTTTACATTGCCGTGGATATAATTACCCCAGGATGGGTTTATCAATTCTGGCACTTTAAATTCTTTCCAAAGATATTGTTTCTAGGGCTGCCAATAGACGATATAATATTTTATTTTTTATGCGGAGCAGCAATAGCCCCACTTTACGAATATTGGCAAGAAGGTAGATTAATAAATAAGAAATAATTAATTATTTCATGTTATACTCAAAGCTTTGCGAGGTTTATGAAAAACTTGAAAGCACCACAAAAGGTTTAGAAAAAACCTCAATTTTAGCTGAGTTTCTAAAAGAAATAGTTTCAGAGCCAGAGACAATCTATCTATTGCAAGGAAGATTTTTCGCAGACTACGACGAAAAAGAAACAGGAATATCAGAACAACTTGCTATAAAATCAATTTCAAAATCCTCAGGTATTTCCGAAGACAAAGTTGTTAAGGAATTTAAGAAAGTCGGAGATTTAGGCAAAACAGCAGAATCTCTAATGAGTTCAGGCAAACAACAAAGTTTATTCACACAAAAACTAACAACACAAAAAGTTCTAGAAAATCTAAGAAAACTTCCAGAAACAGAAGGCAAAGGCGCAGTTGATAGAAAATTTGGAATTATTTCAGAGCTAATGAACTCTGCATCTGCGAAAGAAGCTAAATATATTATCAGAACAATTTTAGGAGATTTGAAAGTCGGAATAGGGAGTGGTTTGTTAAGAGATTCAATTGTTGAGTTTGCATTTCATCCGAAAGACATCGAAGAAAAAAAGCAAAAAGGAGAATTAATCCAAAATGCTTTAGATAAATCAACAGATTTCGCAGAAGTTTTTGAGAAATCAGCAAAAGGAGAAAAAGAATTAGAAAAAATAACACTGGAGCCAGGCAGACCTGTAAAAGTTATGCTTTATCCAAAAGCAAAAGACATCAAAGACGCATTTGAAATTGTCGGCAAGCCTGCTGCATTTGAATTTAAATATGATGGCTTTAGAATGATGATTAATAAAGATGAAAATGGAGAAATAAAAATATTCACAAGAAGACTAGATAATGTTACAGCTCAATTTCCCGACGCTGTTAAGTCAGTAGAAAACGTTCATGCAGATACTTTCATAATTGACTGCGAAGCAGTCGGCTATGATTTTAAAACAAAAAAATACAAACCTTTTCAAGATATTTCACAAAGAATCAAAAGAAAATACGATATTGAAAAATTAGAAAAAGAACTTCCAGTTGAGCTAAATGTTTTTGATATAATCTATTACAATGGTAAATCTTTGATTGAAGAACCCTTTAAAGAAAGAAGAAAAGTTATTGAAAAAATCATAAAACAAGTTCCTTTCAAAATTAAACTCGCAGAACAAATAATTACAGATTCTGAAGATGAAGCTGAAAAGTTCTACAATAAAGCCCTAGAAGAAAACCAAGAGGGTCTAATGGCAAAAAACCTAGACTCAATTTACAAACCGGGCGCGAGAATTGGTTATGCTGTGAAACTTAAACCAGACCCAAACGAATTCGACTTAATAATTACCGGCGCGGAATACGGAACAGGAAAACGAGCAGGATGGCTTACCAGTTTTGATGTTTCATGTAAAGATGAGAATGGAAATTTATTTGAAATTGGAAAAGTTTCAACTGGCTTAAAAGAAAAAGAAGAAGAGGGCTTATCTTTCGTAGAGTTAACAAGAGAATTAAAAAAAATAATTATTTCAGAAGACGGAAAGCATATTCAAGTTAAACCAGAAATAATTGCGACTGTTGGCTATCAAAATATTCAGGCCTCTCCAACCTATACTTCTGGGTATGCAATGAGATTTCCTAGAATGATTGTCCTCAGGCCAGATAAAAGCTTGAAAGACGTTGCAACCTTAGAGGATGTCAAGAATGAGGCGAAGAAGGGAAATTGAATGTCATTTCTTAGTGGTTACAAGTAGTAAACTTTAAAAAGTCCCAGAATCTAAGCATTTTATGAAAATTTTAGACACCCTAAAAGATTGGTACTTAGGAGCAAAAGAGATAGTTGAGACTACGAGAGTTGAAATTTTAGCAGGAGCTTTAGTTGGTGCAATCGCGGGAGGAATTTACTCAGCAAATCTTGAGTCTAGAACAAGAACGATCCCTCTAGCTTTTTCTGAGTTAAGCCAAATGGAACGGGATGCGGAAATTAAGAAGAATCCATTGGACAGTTTTACAAAATTTTATGCACGGGTTAACGATGCTACAATGAAAGTGTTTGAATCAGAAAATACTGCTAAAGCAAGTAGCACAATTGACCTTAATAATAAATTTGCATTTGAACTAGAAGTTCATTATGACCGAGCATTAAATTGGCATAAGCATGCGTTAGATAAGTTACTTCAAGAAATACCTGCCTGTGCTAGAGATGCGATGAATGCATTTAGAGATTTTCAAGAAGTTGCTCAATTGGCAGCCAAAACAAGAGGCTTGCTAGAAAAGACCTGGGACGACAGTCATGTAGATCATGACAGAATAGAAGTTTATACAGAAACAGAGCATTACACCGATTCTGATGGCAATAGTCATTCAGAAACTGTTACAAAAACAAGGCCAGTTTATGATCATACAACGCATACTTATGATTATAATCCGCAATTCGGAGAACAGGCATCAAGAGAACTAGATAATTTATTCAAAAGATATCCGCAACTCAGAAACGATATAAAATTAAGATTGCCAAGTAAAACGAATGCAGAAAACGAAGACGCGATTGAGACGAGTAGGAAAGCCAATTTAAAAGGTAAAAGACTAGGCATAGATCAACTTTTTTCGATGGCTTGTAATTGGAATAGCGGTTCAACCCTTAATGTAAATTTACCCCCAATTTATTCAAATTTTAAAAATTTAAAAAACGACTCCGATATTTGGAGAAGCACCAAATCACAAGCACATGATGATAGTTATAACACGGGCTCACGTTCTGATTCTGGGCCAAGAGAGTATCAGGTCGTAGAAACTGCAATCGAACATGTAAATGGTCTTTCTAATCCCATATTGGAAATTTTAAATACTATCAATAAAACAACACAGATAGCGCCTGAATTGGAATCAAAAATAAAAGCATTCGTGGCTGTCGCAAATCACGAAAGACCGGGTAACGCTTCTAGATTAAGAAGAGAAATCATGGGCCTAACTAAAGAGCTATACAATAGTAATTTTAAGGGAGGAGTAGACATCGGGACAATTAGAGCAGGAGTTGTCGTCTTAGGAATTCTTGGAGGTGTAGCAGGACTTGGGCTTCTTGGTTGGGGATTTGATGAATGGGGAAATAGAAGACGGAGAAAAAGAAGAGATCTCTATGGCGCGGATTCGGATGATGTTAGCAGAGAACAGCCTATGCAAGAGAGAAATAGTTTTCAAATGAGACATCCTCGTATTTCGCAAATAGTTTACCGGAATAGAGACACTTATTTAAAATAAATTCCTCCTTTCTCACAAAATACATTTGCGATTTTTAAAACGAAGCGGGGAAAGGAAATTAAACCTTAACGTCGTAAGTTTGACAGGCTAGTTTTAATGTTTCACTTAAGGGTAACTGGGCGCCCATTGTTCCAATTTGTGTAACTATCCCTAGATATGGCAACTGCAAATGAACTGCACGATTTAACAAACTCTTAGTTGTTTCTCTTACTTCTCTAAGTTCTTTAGAATCAGAAGCATTATATTCCTCTACTGGAACATTGACAACTTTATCTCCTTCATCTCTGGGCACTATTCCGTTAGGATTCTCTGCTTTTACTTTCTCTATGCTTCTAACCAAATCTCCTTCTCTATGACGTAACCTGTCTAACTTATAAGAAATGTCTACTCCGAGTGGAGTTACTGCCTCAATATACTCTTGTTTCGCCTCTTGTGTTGTTGGTAAATCTAGCATTGTGTAAGCTAAATATTTTGAAACGTCTTGGAATCTTCCATTGCCTTGATATATCTTCTCTATTCTCTTTAATTCTGCTACTCCGAGATTATTCGCGTCTGCAAATCTTATGCCTTGATTAAAGAATTCATCTACTTTGCTTCCTGTAAAAACGCTAAGTCCAAAATCATCTTCACTTGAAGGAGTTGCTGTTAATACTTTTCCTAAATAAGGCAAGTGCCAGTTCTCTAGCTTTAACCATCCGTCGCAAACTTGCCAACCAAAAATGTCTCTAGCAGATTCTCTTGTTAAATGTTTTTGAGTAGGAATTAAAATATCTCCTTTGCTCATATCAAAATCAAGTTTGCCAGCTATTTTTCCAATATCTTGTGTTTCAACAGTATAAAGAAAACCTTCTTCAGAAGTTGGAAACAATGCCTCTCTATTTGTACCATGACGAGCGAAAGCATAATCTTTCCCACAACGATGAACATTTTGTCTCAAAACAAGAACAGGATTGCCGATGTTAGCATTGACGTGTGCTTGGAGCGCCCTATATTGTTTAATTGCTTCTTCGCCTCGCCAACCTGCTTCTCGAGCATGAACAAGAGTGAAGTCTAGGAGTCTATCTCCAGTACTCTCTCCTTTTATTAGTCTATTAAGTAAACGCTCTTTTTGAGCAGATATAGTTGCATCGTCTTGTTCTAATAAAGAAAGTTTTCTTCTTGCTTCTTCTGCAATTTCAATTTGTCGAGCATTTAACTCTGCTCTTTGTTTTTTTGCATCTTCTAGTTCCTGAAGTAAACTCATATTTCTATTCAATAAAAATAGTATTTAAGGATATATGTTGTCTAAAATATATTTTAAATTTTCTTAAACTCTTCCAACAACCCGGGCATTTTTTGATACAGCCAAACATTAAGTTTTATGAATTCATCAGCTTCAGATTTTACATAATCTAAAATTTTATCAAATTCTTTGTTTTTGTACCATTCAGGTAGAACACTTCCATCTGATTTCTTCCCAGTAATATAATCTAAGCCAGAACCCTTGAATTCTCCTTTGTTCATTAGAACACCAATAGAACGCAAATCAACAAACGGATTATTTAAAATATTTATTTCAGGAAGATTATTTGCTCTAGTTCTTTCTATAAGAAAATTATGTTCAAATCCAAGGTTATATCCAACTGGAATAAAATTAAAAGGATATTCGAAAATACCAGAACCCTCAATAAATCTTTCCAGAATTTCTTTTTCAGACGATTCCCATTCTTTCAGAATTATTAACTCTCCTCGTTTTTCTCCTGTGTTTCTGTCCAGCTCTTGAATTTGTATGCTAATTATTTTATATGTTTTAGGATTCAACCCAGTTGTTTCTATATCAAAATAATATTGCGCCATTTATTATTACTAGCTCCCTAGATATATTAAGTTTTCGATGATATAGTTTTGAGTATAATAATAGTTATAAAGGGAGTAAATTTTAAAAAACAATGAATGCACAAAATATCTTAAGTGATAGAATGTTTTTTAGTGGTTTTTATCAAAGAGATGCAAAATTTATAGGTAATTTTTTTGATCATACTACAGAAGCTATGAAAAGAACAGCAGCTTACGATGCTAATCTCGCTTACACATTTCAAATGGCTATTGATGGCTTATCTCCAAATGGAGTCTGTTTTACTGCTAACGGGGATGATGCTCTAGGTCATTTCAAAATATTTGGGAAAATAGATAAAAATCAGGTGGAATTTCAACGAGAATACACACGTCTTTTACCTGCGGAAATAGAAAGACAAGATATTTTAGATTTTGAAGGAGGAATCGTTTCTGTTTGTGGAAGAGTTATTATGGCAGGAACATATCGACCGAGAGAAAAAAGAACAAATGCAACAGGAATTTGGCAACTTTCTCATAATCCCGAAGGAAGAATTGCGAGAATAGGATTTTTAGAACCTAAAGGCAGAATAATCGAACCACTAACATTAGAACAAATTTAATTCTCCCTCGAAAGCTTTATAAAGCCCTCGCGCCCTTTATAAATAAGATGGCAAAGGAAAAACCAGAAGATTCTTTAAAAGTTCAAAATATTGTTGCTACAACTTCTCTTGAAAAAGATATTTCTTTATCTAAATTAGCTAGAACTCAACCAAATACAGAATATAACCCAGAAACTTTCCCAGGTTTAGTTTTGAGAGTTAAAAAACCAAAATCAGCTGTTCTTGTTTTCTCTTCAGGTAATTTGGTTTGCACTGGTGTAAAATCAATCGCTCAAGTTAAAGAAGTGGTTGAGCAAGTTATAAAACAACTTAAGAAAATTGGAGTTCATGTTACAGTAAAACCAAAAATCAATGTTCAAAACATTGTAGCTTCTGGAAGTATTAATCTAGATTTGAACCTTAACACACTCTCATTAGAATTAGAAAATACAGAATACGAACCAGAACAATTCCCAGGTTTGGTTTACAAACTAGTTAATCCAACTGCAACCTTCTTGCTTTTCAGCAACGGAAAATTGGTTTGCACAGGAACAAAGAATAAAGAACAATTAGAAGAATCAATGAGACAATTGAACAAAAACGTTAGAGCCGCCTTGAAAAGACTTAAGGAAAACGAAGGCCAAGCAAAAGAAGACGAGTTCTAAAATTCAGGTATTGTTTCTAGCTTCAAATATTCTTTAAAATTCAAAATTTCAACATCTCTTATTGGAAAATTCTTCTTTATTTCATTAATTAGCTCAAATAATCCTTGTCTGCCTTCAACTTCAACATCAATTTCAAAATCCAAATCTCCGAGGGTTTGGTCAATATAAATTACGTTTTTATGATTTTTGCAAAAATCGAAAAGAGATTTATAATTAGAACAATCATTCAATTTGAAGTTCAATTTATAATATTCATAACCTATTTTAGCAAGATTTAACGAAACCCTATATCCCTGAATTATTTTCTTTTTCTCTAATTGCTTTATTCTGAACGCAATAGTTCTGTCATCTGCTTTTAGCTTTTCTGCAATTTCAACAATAGGCATTCTTGCGTTTTTTGCTAAAATAGATAAGATTTTCAAATCTAATTCGTCTGCTTTTTCTAATTCTTTCCCACCAATTGTTTGAAATTCTCTGAACTTTTCTTTTGAATCTGATAGGTAATTCCTTTGATAGTGATAAACTCTGCAAAAAATATCAACTCTTTCTTGCCAAATATATTCTCTGAATTTCGCTTTGAATTCATTCAAAACATCTTCCCATTCATAAATATCTTTTGCATAAGCCATAAAACCAATATCATAATTTGTATCTATTTTATTGACAACACCTACGAATTTGTTTTTCTTTAACCAATCAAAAATTTCTTTTTCTTTTTTTTCATTTGTATTAAAAAATTTCGCATAAACTCTCACTGAAAAATATCCTAACTTTGAACTATCGACAATAGTATAATATCCTGCGATAACTCCATCTTCAATCATCTTAGTTATTTTATAATTAACTGTATTTTTATTCAACCCAACTTTTTTTGCAATTTCACTATTTGATTGACGAGCATCTCTATCTAATTCAAATAAAATCTTTCTATCTTTCAAATCCAACTTCGTCGGTTCTACCATCTGCGATATTTTCACTAGAGTTTAATTGAGAAGAAAAATCGCAGGGTTGCGACTTTATGGAGCAACCGCTAACTAAATTGACAACTATGAACGAAGTGAATATTTTGTTTGTCATCTTAGTCTACTTATGCATAGATGCTATATAAATCTTGCGTTTTGAACAAAAAAGGACTAAAAACATTGATAAACTACACATAACTACTAGATAGTAAATACACAATGGATGTATTGAGGAGATAAAATGATAACAAAAATAAAATACGAAAACACAATGAATGTTGTAAGAAAATATGCAGGGCTAGCTCTTTTAGCAGGAGCACTTGCTCTTCCTTATTCTGCAAGATGTGGAACATTGCCAATAAACAAAGCAAGAGAAACTGCAACGCAAAGCTACAGTAACAACTCGGCAAAGATAAAATATTTATTTAATGAAGCGATAAAAGATAAAAGATTTAGCCTTGATGAACAAAGGCAGATTGAAAAATATTTTTTAGAAGCAAAAAGAATAAATGCGAATCTTCCACAGGAGTGCAAAACCCTTGATTTTTTGATAGACTACAATCTTCATTCATTAAATGCGTTCAATACTGGATTACAAGCAGAGCTAGAAAAAAATGGACTAGATGTAGAGGTAGAGTCAGATTATACAAATAAAATATTAGGATTAATTGTAATGGCGATAGGTTCAGTTGGAACTACACTTTTAACAAAAAAATTATTCGGAGGTCAAAAATAAAATGGAAACACAAAAAAGAATTATTGGTTTGATAGCAGTAGGGGCTATGGCCTTATCGAGTTTAGTTGGAACTATAGAACGTGCCGTCTTTAAGGGAAATGTGGGTGAAGAAAATATAACTCTAACAGAAAAAGTCAATATGTCTTTTTGGGATCTTACAAAAATGCCTTATTTAGAACAAACACTGACAGTATCAAATCCAACTGACGGAACCTATGTTTTTTCTGGCAGAAGAGACGGAGAAGTCCTTAGAGTAGAACATATGGGAACAAATGGCATTACTGAAAGTTATGGAAAATACTCAGATAAGATAAAAAGTTATCAGTCAGCTTTTGCAAATTATCAAGAAAAAATAAATCACGAAATGAAAGTTCAAAAATAAAATGGAAACAAAACCAAACCCAAGATATGTACAAATTAGAAAGATAGCAGAAGAAGCACTAGTACCCCATCCCAATTTGGGCAAACCCTATCTTTACAGCTGGATAGAGAAAGAAGAAAGAGATGCGGAACAGACATTTCTCTCACGGCATTTCCCATCTTTAGAATCCGATTATAGACGCTACAGACGATCCAGTTCAAGAAGGCAATTGCCTTTTCACAGAAGAGCGAGGAGACTATTGGATGATGTCGCAGATACTTCTCCCACAGACTTTTCTATAAAAGAGTTTAAAATAAGATTAGAAACACTAATGCAAACATTTAGAGCAGAAGGCGAAAAATATAAGTCTCCAGGATTTAAGGGAATTGCGACGCCTCCTTTTTTAGAAGAATGGTATGAACTTTTAGGAGGTTTAAAATAAAAATGATAAATAAACAATTCACAATAACAAAAAAAATTGCAAAGCACGGAAGCCAAGCAGTAATTATAGTACCAACTATTCTGCAAGAACAACTTTCTCCAGGAACTCTAACTAAAATTACAATTGAGGTAATTGAAGAATAAAATGGAAACAAAAACAAAACTAACTACAAAAGATAAAATTAGTAGCGTAATTGTTGGAATGATAAATGAAGGTCTGGGAATGTTAACTGGTTATTATCTGTATGCAAACAGAATTCCCACTGACAATCAAGTTCAAGATGGATATATTGCGCCAAGTAGGCTAGAAATGAAATGTCAGGATTTTGATAATATTAAAGGGAAAGAAACAATATTAAGAGTAGACAAGGCACCGTATGCATTATTGGAAGTTAATGGTAAACCAACATTATTACCCTATAGTCCAAATACAAACGATTATCAAATTTTAGAAAAAGAGGTTGGAAAATAAAATGGAAACACAAACAAAAACAATTGAAAGAGAAAAATATGATTTGGGACATCCTGGTTTGATTAAAAGAGGATATGTTCAGAGCACGTATAGAGGGAATATAGGAGTTATCGAAGCAATACTTAACACAGAATCTGTTTTAAATCAATTTAAAGTTAATTGGGTGGCATATCAAGAAGATTTCGGTTCGTTAGACTTGTGCGATGTTGATTTAGGAAAAAGAAAATTAATAGAGGTTAGAAGAAAATTGAATGGTTGGCTAGAAGAAAACTTTGATTCATCAGTTTACATGGAAGGATCCGTGGCATTGTACGCGAATCCAAATACAAATTCTAGAGTTCACAGAGCAGTATTATATATTGGAAGTTTGGAGGGAGTTAGAGAACCGACCGAAGTAGGGCATTGTAGAAAGAAAAACAAAAAACTATTTGTTATTGGATGCGAATATTCTGCAATAAAAGATGCAGAGGGAGAATAAAATGAGCGATTTAATAAAATATTTAGCAAGAGGAGCATTGATTGCAGGCATTATCTCCGGAACATTTTATAGAAACGAATGTTTCCCCCTGATAGTCAATTCATCCCCACAACCAGTTTATGGAATTCAAGCAGGGATCGGAAACATACCAGATGCAAATCCACTAAATAAAGTTTATGGAGTCCAAATGGGAGTTCTTAACACACCAGGTCAAATAGGTGATAGAAACAAGAATAAAGTTAATGGAATTCAAATCGGAGTAGCGAATGATTCTGCAAATATTAATGGAATTCAACTAGCTCTTGCTTATAATTTCGGAACAAAGTTTAAAGGCTTACAAGCAGCTATTGGTTGTAATTCAGCAGAATATGGTAGTTGTGGAGTTCAAATTGGACTCTTGAATAGAAGAGTAGAGGAAAATGGGAATACGCACTATTCATTAATTCTCGGATTTCCTAGACTCAGAGAATAACATTAATCCCAAACCCATTTCTAAACCAAAAGATTTATATATCAATTGATATACATATAAATATGGAGATAACTATGGAAAATGAAAAAAATCCTTTTGCAAGAAGCCCAACATTGGGAACAGTTCTTATGATAGAAAAATTCATAAAAGATAATTCTGGAGAATTTAACCTTCGAGAATTATGGCAAAAACTTCCAAAAAAAGTAATGTGGCAAACTTATTTAGTTGTAATTGATTATCTGGATAATATAAATAGGATTGGTATTGACAAAAATAAAATAGTAGGTTATATTCCCGATCTTCCTGAAAAACTAAAAAATAGAAAAAGATACTAATGATAAAACCCTCTCAAGTAATTTTTATTTCAAAAGAACTAGAACACGAATTTGAAAGTTTGCCAGAAAACGATTTAATAAAAAAAGCTATTTTAAGGGCCATAGAAGATTTAAAACAAAATGCTTTTTGGGGAACACAACTTCCAAAACATCTTATTCCAAAAGAATATATTCAAAAATATGATGCACAAAACCTTTGGAAATATGACTTGCCTAATGGATGGAGACTTCTTTATACAATAAATGTAGAAGATAAAGTCCAACTAATTTCCGCAATTCTCGAATGGTTTGACCACAAAGATTATGAAAGGAGATTTAATTATTAAACTATGAAATTTCGTCAATATCAAACCTCCTCAGGTAAAACAGTTCTATTAGGAAAATCTGCAGAAACCAACGAAGAAATAATTTCTCAATCTGGAAAAAACGAATTTCTCTTGCACACAAAAGCTCCCGGAAGTCCTTTCACAAATATAAAATCTCCACAATCTGAAGTTTCTAAAAAAGATTTAGAAGAAGCTGCAGTCATGTGTGCAAAACATTCTCAGGACTGGAGAGACAATAAAAAAGATATTTCAGTTCATTATTTTTTAGCTAATGATGTTTCAAAATCAAAAGATATGAAAACAGGTACATTCAGCGTCGGAAAATGTAAAGAAATTTTAGTAAAAAAACAAGCGATTTTGGAGTTTGAGAAATCTATTACCACTCCTTAATTTTTAGTCCAAAGCTTTAAAAAGGAATTCAAGGGTAGAGAGTTATGACACCCCTGCAAAAAATGCTTATAGCAGAAGATAGCGATACAATAAGGAATTTTTTTAGAATGATATTACCCAGATGGGGATATGATATTACTCTAGCCGAAAATGGCCAAATTGCTTATGGAAAATGGACCGAAGCTAGGCAAGAAAGGCAGCCATACAGATTGGTTATATCAGATATTTTAATGCCTACCTCTGCCCAGGGCGGAGTTAAATTATATAGAGACATTAGGGCTAGCGAAGGAGCACAAGAAATAAGTCATGTTCCATTTTTGTTTATGTCGGGAGAATTAGGTGACAGCAAGTCTGATTTAAAAAGAATATTAGAAGACGATAAACAACATACAAGATTTATGCTCAAGCCAGTAGAGACTATTCTCCTAAAAGAACAAATTGCACAACTCCTTCAGGCATCTGCTCTCAAGCATAACTTCTTAAATCAAAAAATAATATAATTTTATGCCAAACAGACGAAATCAAATAATTCAAATACAAATTGGAAAGAATGGACTTACTCCGGGAGTTATTGACCAAATTAAAAAAGTTTTTATAGACGAAGAAATAATAAAAGTTTCAATTCTAAAATCAGCTTGCAGAGACAAAAAAGAAGCTCAAGAAATAGCAGACAAAATCGTCGAAGCACTTGGGAAAAATTATACAGCACGATTAGTGGGTTATGTTTTGAGTATAAATAAGTTTAGACGAGAAATTCGCTCTTGATAATACTTGCGAAGCATAAAAATAAGAAAATTACAAGAGCAAATTTTGAGCAGAGAATTGAGAGAGTAATTTATACTTGCACAAATGTGGGGATTAAAAGCCTATCAAACTCGTCTAAGCTTTTTGCTATTAATCCTCCAGATCTAATTATAAAATGTTCTACTTGTATATTTACTTCTGCACCAATATTCTCCGATGCTAGTCTAAAGTCATTTCTGTATCCTAAAACAGCTTTTCTAAGACCATACCCAAAACCGATTTCACTTGCAACTCCCCCATCAACCTCCGAGCCATCTAAAACAGCTACTATCCCGTTGCACTTTCGTATTGCTGCTTCGTTATTCCCTCCAATTTGAAAGTTAACTGCTCTATGGGCCATCTGCCTTTCTTGGCCAAGAGGCATTCTTAATACAGGAGAGATAAGTTCTTGAGGTGTTAATTTCCAAGGGTCTAAAATCTGAAAACCGTGTTTTTTAATTGTCGGTAAAAACTTTCCATAGTAAAAGTCTCTCCCTGCTTCAGAGAACCCATATGGAGAAGCAACATACAGCGTGCAATCTTCTGGTCGTCTAGCTTTGCTCATCTCATTTGTTTGAAAATGCCATTTAAAAGAATTTAGGTATTCCACAATAATCCTTATAAACCCAAAAACTAACTAAATTAAAAGAGTTCTGGTGATTTAAAAATGGTAAAAATAAAAAAGCAAATAATACAATCAAGAATTACAGCGATTGAGAAGATTGCTGAAAAGTTAGGATGCGGTTTTTCTGTGGGAGCAATAGGAGAAATTTCTAGACTTCCAGAAGCGGAATATAATGCTATTCGACAAAATATGCAGCTCGCAACAAGACAAAATACTCTTTTTAAAAATCAACTTGTACGCTCTGTTCAAGTTTATGGTGAGACAACGGTTCTCTACGCATTTGCAAAATACAATCTAAGAATGGCAAATGATTTAGATGCCATAGAAGCGACTCTGTCAGAAGCACAAATACGACCAGACAGAAGAAAAGCGGCAGAGTTGTCTTATTCTGCTGAAGAGATATAACAACCTTTATAAACCCAAAATCTAACTAATCTTTGTATTAAAAGTCCTTGAGAAATCAAGTTGACAATTTATCTTCGAAAGAAGAGTACAAATACAAAACATGGCAAGGGAAATATTTACAAAAGATCCGCAAGCATTTAATATTGCTTTAGCTGATGCACTTTTAAAAGTTCCAGAAATAAAAGCACCCGAATGGGCATTTTACGTAAAAACAGGAGTTTCAAAACAGAGAGTTCCTGAAAGTTTTACATTCTGGCAAACAAGAGCAGCTTCTATTTTAAGACAGTTATACATTAACGGAGTCGTTGGTGTTGAAAGATTAAGAACAAGATATGGCGGAAGAAAAAATAGAGGAGTTAGACCGGCAAGATTCAAGAAATCATCTGGAAAAATAATCAGATTAATTTTACAGCAATGCGAAAAAGCAGGTTTAGTTGAAACAGTTAAGGACAAACAATTTGGTAGAAGATTAACACAAAAAGGCAGAGACTTTCTAGATTCAATAAAAGTTGCAGATGTGACAATCAGAGAATTAGAGGATTATATTGGCAAAGACAAGGTTATTGTAGAACAAGAATTAAATGAGGATATTGTTGAAGATGGTACTGAAACACGGACAGAAGAGTAAAAAATTGCATTTAGAAAAATGGGGCAAAAGAACTAAGTGGGCTCCGTTTTGGGCAGTTATAAAAGTAAAAGGGAAAGGCAAAAAAGCACATCCGTCGTCTATAACTCATGTCAAAAGAAACTGGAGACATAGAAAATTAAAAATTAAACCAAGAAATATGAGAAAGGACTTTTTAGGTTAAAATGGTAGATAAAAAAGTAGAAGACAAAATTGAACTTGAAAGAGAATATATTGTTCCACTTAGAAGAGAATTTGTAAAAACCCATCAATACAAAAGAGCAAGAAGAGCGGTTATTGCATTGAAACAATTTATTGCAAAGCACATGCATGTTGAAGATAGAGATTTGAAAAAAGTCAAACTAGATATGTATCTTAATGAGGAACTGTGGTATAGAGGAATTGCAAATCCGATTCATAAAGTAAAAGTTAAAGCAATTAAAAAAGCTGGAATTGTTTATGTTACACTTGCAGAACCGCCACAAATTGTAAAATATAAAATGGCGAGAGAAGAAAAAAGAAATTCTTTGGTTAAGAAAACAGATATCAAACACGATAAAGAAAATGACCATACTGAAGAGTCTGAGAAAGTTACAACTGCTGAAGAAAAAGTTGAAGATAAAGAAAAACAAGATGCAACTCAAGAAGCTGGATTAAAAGAAAACAAAGCAGAAGCAAAAGCACAAAAGCAAACTCAAACAGTAAAGCATGAGAAGAAGACAATGCCTAACAGAATGGTTATGCAGAGATAATTATAAACTTTTTACGAATTTGCCCAGGCAGAAAATACATTTCTCAATAATAACTCTTGTTTTGGTGTCTGAACTCTTGTTGCTGCCCAATAATGGAAATTTCCCAGGTCTACTGCAGCTAATGAAGAGAGAATATTACTGCCCTCGCGTTTTACATTTAAAGGAGAGATTATAGGACTGTCTTGAAAGCCAAAGTTAACATTTTCCAGTATCCCCATCTCCAAGCCATTATAACGCAAGCCTTCTCTGTTAAACCTAAAATTAAGTAATTCGTTATCTCTGTGAAACTGAAGATACAATATTTCTCTATCTTTTGGTAAATTACAAGAAGAAGTATCATTATTAAATCCTAGGTAATTCACAAAAGAAATAAAATCAGAAATACGCCCAGTTCTGCAATGACGGATCAGTGCCTTTTTGTCAACAACAATTGCAAAATCGTGCGAATCTTTAGCTGGATGAAATTGATAAAATAGGCTCATCATTAATAGAGCGAATTGGTGTTTAAAAGCTATTATATTCTAGATTATATATTTTAAACTATTTTCTAAAAAGGATTTAATCTGTTTCTAAAAACTATTTCTATTGCTAAATTTTTAAGAGATTTTAAAGGAGTATAGTTAAAAATTTGCGCATTTGATTTATAAATTGGCCAAATGCCTGCAGGTAGCATGTCTTCTCTAAAAACTCCATTTTCATAACACATTTCTATAACTTGTTTTCCTGACATCATTATCGTTGGAAAGGCAGCACCAGAATAGCTAATTTGCATTTCACCATGTGCAGCGATTAAATTTTTTTTAACTGTTTCTGAATCTAGCAAAAAACATCGGTCCACGAGCACATCTTTAGATTTTCTTCTTCTAGAGTTTAAAGCGTCAAAGCAATCAATTAGAGTAGTAAGTTGAATGGCAGTTTTTTGCTCGGGAGTAGATTCTTTTTTGTTCCCAGAATATGGTTTTGATGATGGTTCGTAATGCCCTCCTATAATCTGTTTTACATCCTGCCCTAAATCGGGGAGAGGATATTCATCTACTAAAACATGTCTTCGGACAACGGGCATATCTCTTTCTTCATCAAACGATTTCCACGCGTCAAAGGTATAAGGATTAAAACCCTCGACAGGGTATCCTTTAATTACATCATGAATCGAATTAGCCGCAAAGAGAACATTTCTCCAATAGCCATTTTTAAAACCAAGTATTTCAGTTAGTTGTACCATACGAATTCCGGCTCTCATCATATGGAGACCATTCTCAACTAGACTATTGTTACGAAACGGGACCAAACATGCTCTTATTGCAGTCCTATTTATGGGGTTCTCGCTTTCTACTGGAATCTGTAATTTGTCCATAGCTGCTACATGCTTTAATGCTAATTCTTCCCATACTTCCTCGTAAATTTGTTTCATAAAGAGATATAGAAAATATCCCTTTTAAAACGTTTGGTTTATGTTACCCCTTATTAGGTACAACATTAGAAAGGTTTAAATAGCCTTGGTACCTAGCTAAATTAAGGAAAAAAAGAATGGCAACACCAAATCTTGTTTATCGTACTCCTGAAAAAGGAGCTGAATGGAAATTAGGCACAGTAGCCGGTGCTGTAAAAAAAAGAGCTGATTTTCGAAAAATAGACCGTAATTCCAAAACGGGATTAGAGAGAATAGCAAAAGAATATATGGGTTCTTACTTATTGACTTTGACTGACCCTGATCAAGTAAAGAAAGCACTACAAACTTATGACAGTTATTTAGGTTCTGGAATAGACTCTTATGTTTTAGATAATTTAGCTAAAGCAGTTGATTCTGTTGGACAAGAAAACCTTGATTCTGTTGCTTTGAACTTGCCTACGCAAAAAGGAAAGGGGAAAGATCTCAAATATGACAAGGCTGCTAGTTTAGTTGGAAAACTACGTGGAATGGAAGAACAAACAAGAACGAAAGAAGGAATTGAAAAATTAGTTGAAGACGAGTTTAAAGGAATGGACGAAGAGACAAAAGGAATATGGATAACTGCTGTTGGCGGATTCAAGGGAGTTATAGAACAAGTTAAAGCCAGAATAGCTGGGGAAGCGATTGTATCTATTAATGACTATGGGCTTGTTGGTTATATGAAAGATGCTATGGCAATATCTGAAACTGCTGGAAAAGATTATGAAAAAGCAGCTAAAGAATTACAGGATAAAATGGAAAAGGATGTAGAAAAGCTAAGAAAGAAACTTGGAACAAATCCTACACCAGTACAACTTGGAGAAATTAATGATAAATATAAACCTCAAGAAGAAGCGCTTCAAGAAAAGTACGGAAGGCTGCTCGGAGCGAGAAAGATTATACTAGAAGGAAATGGCGAGGACATGCCTGGATTGATAAGCTTAGCAGTTAATAAGTATGAAACAGATGAAAAGAAAAAGGCTGAAGAAGAAGCTAGAAAGAAAGAGCAGAAGAAATGGAGAGAAGCCGGTGAAAAACTAAAAGCTGCTTAAAATAAAAATGGGAGAAGAAAATAAAGTAACTTATAGAATGCCTGACTTGTCTGCAGATTTTATTATGGACTTAGTTCCTCATCCTGAAGGAAGATTTCATTTTGAAGGTAAACCTTATAGGCCTGAGTGGGGAAAGACTCCTAAATTCGCAGAAACAGAAGACTTGGGGAGAATGGTAGCAGAAGGATTGGCAAAATTTGCAGAGTGCAGACGAGAAGATTGCAGAATTCCAAAATATGTTCATGTTACAATGTTTAACGGACAAGAACCAGTTGCTTTTCCCAGATGGCACTAGATTTTAGCAAAATAAATTTATTTCTTTTCTACTAAACTATCTACAAGTTTTGCCATTTCACCGACAAACGCATCTGAATTTGCTCTAAGCTCGTCAATTTTTCTCCCAGAAACGTCTCTTAGTTTTCCGTGAGAAATTTCTTTCATCAACGAATGAACTTCTGCGTAAAAATCTACTGAGCGAGAGCTTATCCTTTTTGTTTTAACAAATTTATCAGTCATTATTTCTGCAATGTGTTCTGGCGATGGAGGTAAAATATCTGCTGCAATTAAAGCTGCGTGGGCAGAATCAACACAAGCCCAATAATAAGCGTCAATCATTCCAAATAAAGATGCTCTTGCTCTTGCCAAATGCGTTGGTGCTCTTTGTAGTAAGCTATAGATTGCTTCAGGAGTTGAACGAATTTTTCCTTGTTGTAAAAGTGCTTTTTGAGGATTGAAAAAACTCCCAAAATCAATTAGTGCTTCACCATATCTTAATACGTTTATTAAAATTGGATCGCCACGCATTAAATCTTGCCACCATGTAGAAAGTTTTACGGTGTTAATGTGCAAGGGCTTAATATATGGGTTTCTCTGAACTATTTTTCCAAGCTCTTCCCGATAGGTAGAAATCATTTCTTCGTCCCATGCGATGGTAACATCGTCGATAATTACAATTATATCTATATCCGAATCAGACCTAGACTCTTGTCTTGCGGAGCTTCCAAAATAGATAATTGCTTTTACAGTCTGTTCAAACTCTCGTTGAACTTTTGTTGCAAAATCCAAAGCTATATCTCTTTCGCTTGCAATGAGCATGGTTGGAACTTTTTCCAAATCTGATTTAGAAATATCTGCTATACTCTTCTCTTTCAACTTCCCCTCTTTTTTCATATTATATTTAGTGTTTTTCATTTTATAAATGCTGTGGTTTTATTGTTTACAAAGAGTAATTTTCTCAATAACCATTGCAACTATTTCTCCTACCTTCTCTCCTCCATTCAAATTAATAGTTATATCTGCATATTTTTCATATAAAGGCTTTCTTTCTTTAAATAATTCTTTTAAACTTCTTGTTCTAAATCCAATTATTCCTCTAGTATCTTTATCATTACATAATCTTTTCTCAATAATCTCAATTGGAAGAGAGATATAAACTAAAATTCCATTTTTCTTTAAAGCCCTCATTGCCTTAACGGAATAAACTACACTCCCGCCAGTAGCAATTACTGAATCTTTAAATTCGGCTAAATTTAAAATTCCTCTTTCTTCTATTTTAATTGCCTCTTCTTCTCCATATTTGTCTATAAAATCTTGAAAAGTTTCGCCTTCATTTTTCTCAATCTCGTCATCTGCATCAATATGATTATATCTTATCTTTTTTGCAATTTCTTTTGCAAGGGTAGTTTTCCCAGCCCCACACATTCCAATTAAAATTATATTTTTCATTTTATTCTTAAGTATACTACTCACGCTCAGTCTTTGTGATTTTTTTATTTAGCACTATGATTATCAAAGCCTACGTGTTAGGCGTACCTGAAAATCTCGAGGCTGTTCCTGGAATTTGCCCGCCCAATTCGGTTGGCAGGCTTGAAAATCCTGTTCCATACAATGAAAAATGTTTCTCGGGCAAATAAGCAAGAGGACCGCCAAAATATCCTCCGCCCGCAAGATTAGTAACTTGATTCCAGTAGGACCCTCCTCCAGAGCCATATATTGGAGCGCCTAATGCTGCTAGAGTAATTCCGTGAGGAGATTTTCCAAAGTGCTGAACAAATCCAGGGGCTTCCACAATTTTACTCATTTCTCCAAGTCTTCCTGTTTTTTCTAGCTCTTCTAATATTTTCTTTATTGGAACATTACCCATTCCCGGAGCAAGGTGCGAATCTGAATAGCCAAAATTATCTGTAAGATGAACGTGCTTTACGTAATCTTTTATTTTTTCCGTTGCGCTAATAACATCTTTATCTTCAAACCCATATTTTTTCATCATGTTTAGATGACCTACATCCCAAGTTACTCCTAGAAGTTTTTCTGCTGCTGCTTTTGCTGCTTCTTCATCCATTCCTTTTTTAACAGCATTTTTTACAAATACTGCTCTAGAATCTTCTACCAGCTGTTTCATATCTTCCGGTTTTGCAAATGCCATTCCCTGATACATATTTTCTATTGCGAGCATCGGCGCTTTGCTAGCATCTCCTTTTCCTAATTTAGAAAAGCTGTCGTATGCTAAATTTCCAAAAGTCTTTGCAGCTTCTTCTCTTGCAAATTCTTCAACTGGAACGAGCTCCATCGGGACAGCAGCGACTTCTTCTCCGCTGTATTTGTCTATGACTGCTCTGTGAGTTATTTCTTGCAATGCTCCCACTGCTTTGTCTAGGGCATTTCTTTGCACTACTACGGAGAGAATGCTTCTTCCTGCACCTGCCTGATCTTTTCTATATTTTTCTGCTAGTTGCGTTAGCTCTTCTCTTTGCTCATCTGTTCCATACTTGTATGCAGTATTGAACGCACCGCTAAAGTTCATCTGTGCATTCTGCAAAAATATGGAGGCGTCGTGTAATTTTTGGTATGCGTGCTGTTCTTCAGGAGCCATTGATTGACTCAAGTCTATCTGATTTTGCCTAACAGACCAATCAACGTCTTTGTATTTGTAAAGGGTGGCTACATTGTTTCCAATAACTTCGTCGGCCATTTTTGTAAACTGCGCCAAACCTGTTAGTGTTTGATCCCATTTTGACGCATTTACAGTGTGAATTTCTTCTAATGGATTTAGAAGAGTTCCTCCTTCTTTGAGGTCTTCTGGTCGAGGATAATATTTTATTTCTTCTTTTACTTGAGTTGCTAGCTGCCCTGTTTCCTTATCAATTAATACCATTTTCTTGACGTGAAATCTATCCTCTCCTTCTCCTGGAGAATATTCGCTTCCAGGAACAGCCGTAGTTGAATGCATAACTACGGGAACATTTCCGTTTGGATTGAGCTCGTGAGCTCTTTCTAAGACATTAAATAATCTTCTTTGATTTTCTTCTCTGTCTTCCTTACTGTAGCCTTGTTGCCCGAAACCAGAAGCATCTATATCAAAGGGCGCATGAACTGAGGGCTTTACTCCCGTTAGTTTCATAAGCGCTTTCATTTCTTCAAAATGTTGTTTTGGAATCTGCTCTGCAGTATTCCCGACGCCCATTGTTACCTCAAAAGACTTTACTCCTTGTTTTATGGCGTTGATTGCTTCCTTAACTTGATTTGCCGTCTGAGTTGAACCAGGAAAACCTAAATTTGAAGAGACGTTAGCTGAGCGATAACCAATAAAGCTCCCATTGTCTATTCCATAATTCTTTTCAAAACTAGAAATTCCACCATTATAAAAATTGTACTCACCCATAAAGAATGAAATATTTGTATATATTTAAAACTATTGTTATCGTTGATACTTTTTCATTTTCATGTTTGCATTTGGATCAAATAAGTCTTGGGGTATTGCGGTTTCTCTTTTGAATTCATAAAGCTTTGGCTCTTGCCCTGCGCCCATTTCATTAGGCTGAGGTACCCCAAAATTTCTCGTTGGGTTAAAAGTAGGATTTATTCCAGGAGTGGTCATTTCAAAGTTTTCTCTTCGGACCGGAGCCATTCTGGGAGCAGTATCTCTTCTGCTTCCTTCTGTTGTTTCATAAGACTTTCTTACCTCGCTGTAAAGTTTCTCGTCTTTTTTTTCCTGAGAGCCAGCAGGAACTTCTTGCAGTTGCTTTTCTAGTTGGGGTAACTGATTTTGAGAAAAATTATTTGTAAACCCAAAAGAGCCTAGACTGGCTTCCGAAGAATTTAGGTTGTTAAAACTAGAACCTTGAAATTTGCTTTCTTCGAATTCTTCGCTCTGCTTTTGCTCAGATAGAGGATCCTGTTGAATCTCTTCTTTTGGAATGTCTAACTTTTTTTTCTCAGAAGGACGCTCTTGGGGAGCTTTTTTTGCAGGAGAGGATCCTTTGTAGGTCTCTTTTTTTGGAACTTCTTTTTTTATTAGTTCCCTAAGTTTAAGCTCTAAATTGTCTAAATCTTCCTGAATGTTCTTGCTTTTTACCATAAAAATTAAAGAGTAATTTAGTTTAATTAGTTAGCGGTTAGCTTTCTTTTCCGTTGTCAAACTCAAAAGGAGAGGAAGGCATTGCGTGAGCTTTCTTGTATATGTCGTAAATTGTGTACATAAATTTCATAGCGGTTTTTTTAGCTTCTTCTCTAACAGTCTCTTCAACAAAGTTATCCGAGCTAAGATCTTTTGGTAATTCTATTTTTTTATCTTCTTTCTTTTTTTCTTTAAATGAAAATGTATCAGCATTGAAAAGTGCACTAAATGGATTGATGTCATCTTCTTTTGATTCTTCTTTCTTTTTTTCTTCTTCTTTTGTATCTTTAGTAAATTTCTCTATATCTTTTTGAAGTTGGTCTAGTGCAACGTTCATGTTATTCTCTACAATATTTAGTCCATCACTTAAATCTGTATCTGAAATTATTTTTCTTACGAGAGCAAGTTCTTCGCTGCTTAGAGCGAATGAATCGAAAGTCATATCTACTTTTCCTCCAAATGAAAATGCATAGCCACTTTGCCCACCTTGCCCTGCTTTCTGACCTAAATGCCCTCTATATTTGAAAGTTACAACATAGATAGAATAAAAATCTTTTTTTAGCTTATATTCGCCAAATTTTTGTTTTAGTTCTGTGTTTTTGGAAATATCTGCTTTCATCAATCCCAGCATAGTTAATTCAAACATTGAAGTTGAAAATGCACTAACTAATGCTGCATCTTTATCAAATCCTTTCATTCGCAAGTCTTCTGCAGCTTTCAGATAAGGCCGTGCCCATTTCGTGTACATTTTTAGAGATTCAACTTCAGATTTTAGGTAAGATTTTTCAATCTCAAATCTTTTTGTTAGTTCTCTTTCAGAAATATCTTTCCATAAAAGAAATTCGCTTAACCGCGGAATTAAAATTCTCTTTACGGAATCATTAATTACTCCGTCTTTTGCTGCCATTTTTTCAACATCTTCTGTTGAGTTGGAAACTAAGAAAGCCTCTCTAAGAGTTGTAAATCCCATTTCATTAGCCATCTGGTGAATACTTCCTCTTCCTCTTTTTAAATCAACTTGGTCAAGCCAGACATTCTTCAATGCAAGCATTCCCTCCTCTTTTTCTTTTTTTTCTTCAGAATTTGCTTTTTTGTATTGCGCCAATCTTATCTCAAACTCGCTTAAATCATAAACAAGATTTTGTATTGTTTTAATTAATGTATTTGTATCTGCTAAAATCTTTGTTGCTTGCTGTTGCATTGCTGTTGCTTTTGCACCCATTTCTGAAAACTGCCCACTTCCTGGAGAGGCCATAAAGTTATCTGTAATCTTCTCAATTTTCATACCGGGAAGACCGTTCATGAAATCTAGAAACCAATAATAAATTGGTTCAAGTTGATTTTGGGAAGAATCGTAAGTCATTTTGTAAGAAGAAAGAGGTTTGCAGTTTAGTAATTTTTTAGCAGTTGCTTTGTTTACTGCATCCGAAAGAGAATTGGCAGAGCCCATAATTTTTTTTAGTTCCTCTAGATCCTCAAAACTTGCAGGAGTTTTTATCTCAAAATACGTATCTGGTTTCACTGCTACGATTGCCTCTTTTATATCCACCATAAAATACGAATGTTAATGCTGTTTTTAAAGTTTGTTAAGAATAAATTTTAGTTATATCTTACTTGCTGAGGGCAATACATCCTAGAAAGAGAGTAATCTGCACGAGTTGTTGAATACGCAGAACCCCTAGAATATTGCGGAGCATTTCCTTGAGAAATTTGATAAGGTTCTTCTGCCATTTTATGCGTTTTTTCTTTCTAATCTTTCAGCTTCAACAGCTTCTTTATTCTTTGTAACCCACTTAACTTTTCTATTGTCTCTTCCCATCTCTGAATTTTTTCTGCATTTAGATGAGCAATATGTTCTTGGTGTTCCGTCTTTTTGAACTACTGTCGTGCCTAGTGGAAATTCATAAGTTGATTTGCAGAATGAACATCTTACCATTTTAAGCAGTTCTCCTTACTTTAACTTTTCCCTTAATCATTTTTAAATCAGATGAAATAAATTCTAAATCATATTTACCCATTCCAGCATGTGCAAGCTCTGTATTCGCTATTTCAAAAGTAGTTCTTGTTGCTGTCGATTCAAAATAAATTCGAGAGTCAGCTTTAGCACCAAGTGCCTCAATTATTCTATATGTCAAATCAGAATAATGTTTACTCATTTTAGCTAAACGCTCCTTTTTGTATTCTTTTCATTAATTTTCTTGCTTCAATTTCAGTTTCTCTTAACATTAAAACATCTTTGGGTTTGATTGGTCCTCTAACGTTTCTTCTAATTTGTTTACCCATGTTCTTTCCTTGTAGAATTCTGACTTTAACTTGGGTTAGTTCTCCTCTTGTTCCTGTTCTACCGACTATTGCTTCAACAATTCCTGGCACAGCTCCGCCTGCCTCCATAATTTTATCCGAACCTTTAGAAGAAGAACTTCCGCTTCCTTGCGCATCTTTAACTCGTTGTTCTTTAGCCATGTGAATGTGAAATAACTTAACTTAGGGATTCAAGTTTCGCGTCGCCAGCTTGTATTACAGCTACTGCGCCAGTTGAAACAGAAATTCCTGCAGCAAGTCCTAATTTTTCTTTTGAATCAGCTTCAACACATTTAATTCCTTTTTCTTTTGCAAGAATAGGCAAATGTTGAGTTAATTCTTTTGGGTTGACATCAGCTGCATAAACAACAAGTAACGCAACTCCTCTCTCGATAGCTTTTGTAACTTCGTTTATTCCTTTGTCAACTTTTCCAGTCTTCGCTGCTTTTTCTACAATATCGTATACTGAAACCATTTTTTGTTTTTGTAATTTAATTGCCAACCCAGAAAAGAAAGTTTCCTCTCAGTTTCCTGATCATTGGTATAATTAGTGTGAAATTTTGATTTATAAATGTTTAGGTTTTTGAGAAAATTTACAAGCCAACACCATATTTAGAAATTGCTAAACAAGTTTTCCATAAAGTAACTAATTGTGATTCCTCAAGCCGCCTCACATTTTCAAGCTCTGCCGCAAATTTATCCATTCTTCTTAATGCATCTACAGTTAGTTCTTGTTCAGGAGCATTGCTATAACCAGACTCCCTAAAAGCGCGATTGGTTGCAACCACGAGACCAACATCAAAACTATAATTCTCTACTCTATTTTCAATGCTTCTTGCTCTGTATTCTTTACCGCTAATTCTTTGGGCAAGTTTTTTACATGCGGCTGAACCTGCATCAGTTCCATGAAAATAAAAATCAAGTTCTACGGCGGCATGGGTAGCAACACTCGCTAAATCTAAAAAAAGATCCTCTTTCACCATTGCGGAAATCGCTTGAGAAATTCTTTGATTTCTTACTAATGTGCTTGGCATGAAAGAAAATAACTTATTTGTCTTTTTAAGTATTATTGTGCTAGAATTAAACGCCTTCTTACTCGCACGCCATATAAATTAATTAGAATACTTAAAGTAGTTTTATACGCCTTGCTCGGCGCCGCCTTCTTTTTCAGTAATCTTTTTGAATCTGTCTTCAATAGATTGTTCCGCTTCTTTTAACTTGTCAGCAGCGTCTTTTTCTTTTCTCTTTTTCTTTGGTTCTTCTAAGACTAAAACTTCTCCAACGAAATCTTCAAGTGTTGGCAATTTTTTATCAATTCCATGTGCTTTCATATATTCTCTTGCTAAAAGCCAGAAAAATAGTCCTAAAGATTTGTTACTATGATTATTTCCAATTATTACAAAATCAATATTTGAAGTATTATTATTTGTGTTACAAATTCCAACTACAGGAACTCTAATATTCTTAGCGTCAGTTAGAGCATTTTTGTCTAACCATGGGTCACAAACCATTATCATTTTTGTTTCAAAGAAGTCAGGCAAACAAATATTCGTTACTACGCCAGCAGGATATTTCTTTGTAAAAATTCTAACGCCAGTTAGTTCAGAAAACATTTTTACTGCTCTCCAGCCAGCTTCTCTCTTGCAAACTAATGTCCACTCATTCGGTTTAAACTTTGTAATAAAATCGACAGCATCTTTTAATTTCTTGTCAACGAGTAATGTGTTAAGAATTGCGAGTCCATCCATTCTTCTTCTGTAAACGTACTTTCTCATTGTCGGAGTAATTACTTTTGTTCCAAGATAAGATGATGTTTTAATGTAATCTTCAATATCTGTTAGAACTGTTTGTTCCTTTGTTGTTTCCTTAATTTCTTTGACTGCTTCTTCTTTAGCCTCTACGCTATCTTCAACAACTAAGTTTTCTCCTTCAACAATATCTGCTTTTTTCTTTTTTGTAGGCATTTTTTGTCCTGTAATTTTAGTATAATAAGCGCACGAGTTGCTCTGGATTTGTTTCAGCCAGTACGTGCTAATCTATTCATTAATTAGGGGTTTTTAAAGACTTCGGTTGTTTATTTTAAAGATTTCACAAAAGTAATACAAACTTCATCCGCTCTTAATTTCTTCTCCAATATCTTCCTTTCTTCTGGGATTAGGTTTGGAGTCTCAAAAAATGCGAAACTAGTATTATCTCTTTTTCTTAGGCTAGTTGTTGATGGTTTGATATCTAAATCTTTTGGCATTTTTTTACCATTTTCGTAAACTGCGAGTAAGCCTTGTAGGTTATATCCAACTTTTTGATAAAATCTTTCGGGCTTGCCTCGAGTAGAAACGCTGACGGATTTACAATATTTTGAGCATGCCCTTTCAAATGCCTTGATTAGTTTTGTACCAATTCCTTTATTCCATTCTGTCCCAAAAACTGCTATGCTATGTAAATGTCCTTCACCGTCATTTCGGATGTAACCAAAAGCTTCGCCAATCAATTTACCGTTGTCATAAATGCAAAGAAACAAATTGGGGTTTTTTCTATATTTTGCTAAAAACTCTTTCCATGTTTGATGATTATTTGTATAATCAGTACTCATATCATAGACTTCCTTCAATTCTTTTTTTGTTCTCACTTGTCTGATATTCATTAAAAAAATAGACAAAGAGAGTTTAATAATCTTGCCAAGAACAAACCCAAAAATTTAAATAACGTGAAATCCTCCGATTAGCATGGTATACAAACTAGAAACAGAATTAATCATGTCTAGATTGGTCCATAAAAATCTTCTAGCATATTAATTTCCACTCATCCAGAGGAGATTTATCTAAAATTTCTAAATTTTAAAATAAAACTTTAACATGGCACTTCCACCTGACGTCCAAAAACAAATTATCCGAAAAAGACTAATCGGCCTAGTTGGGAAAGCAAGACTAAATGAAATCAAAAAAATATTAGCAGAGCTTCCGGGATACAATACGGGTTCTTACGGAGAAATAAGAAAGAATCTTATGGAAGAGATTGAAAAAACAAAAACTCGTTCTAAAATAAAGCACCAGGATTGGTTAGGAGTTGAAAGACAAGGACAAAAACAATTTTGTTTAGTTGGAGCACCAAGCGCGGGAAAAAGTTCTTTACTGGCTAAATTATCTGGAATGGACATAAAAATAGCAGCCTACGATTTCACAACACTAAAACCAATTCCTGCTGTTGTTAAATTAAATGAGTCGCACATACAAATAGTAGATTTGCCCGGCTTAATTGAAGGAGCAGGAGAAGATATCGGAGGAGGTAAAAGATTAATTGGAATTGTAAAAAACACCGACGGAATTTTATTTATGATAGATTTGACTAAAGATTATTCTAGAGCTGAAAAAGTTTATAATGAGCTAATGAAAGCTGAAATTAAGAAGCCGATTATCTTTATTGGAAACAAAATAGATTCTCCTTTAGCAAAAGAAAACGCAATTAAGCTTAAAAATAAATTCAATGACTTAATTCTTTTGTCAACTATAACTGGGGAAGGAATGGAAACTTTAAAGAAAGAAATCTGGAAAAAGTCAAATCTGATTAGAATATATACAGAAAACACTCCCGAACCAATTGTTCTAGAAAGAGGCGCAACTGTCAAAGACCTAGTTGTAACTATACACAAAAATCTGTTAGAAACATTTAAAGAAGCTACAATTAGCGGGCCTAGCGCAAAGTTTTCTCACCAAAAAGTCGGATTAACACATGTTTTAGCAGATGAAGATGAAATTAAAATAACGACAGATTAATAAATTAAAAATAACTGTGCTTATTATGAAAATAAGAAGGGGAACGCTGGCTGATTTGAAGAAGCTTTTATATTTTTTAAATAGTACTCCCGAGCTATCTGGTGGGGCAGGAAAGGAAGATGTATATAAGCGCGCTTACATTAGAGAGTGTTTGGTAGATAAAAAAGGAGATTTAGTTCTGGTTGCCGAAGACAAAGAGCAGATAGTCGGATTTTTAATCGCAGAAATTTGGAGAAAAAAGAGGAACTCTTTTCTCCTAGACTTATTTGTCAAGCCAGAGTATAGAAAGCACGGAGTAGCAACAGAGCTAAGAAAGGAGCACGAAAAAATCTGCAAAGGACTCGGCATAACTGACATGAACTGCCTTGTGTTGACAACAAACAAGCGAATGCAAAAACATGTTGAAGATCATGGATTCAAACGTGGAAACAAATTTTATTTTTATGAGAAAAATTTGTGACTATATTTTCTTTATAAAATAAATAAATTTATGTTTTACTTTATAATTTAACTTTTCATAAAACTCAACAGCCCTTGCTTTTTGATTAGCCATTACAGTAATTGTTTTTATTCCTATCTTTTTATAGTAATCTTCAGCAAAGTTCATGAGGTTTGTTCCAATTCCTTTTCCCTGGTATTCTGCTCTTAGCCAGAGCTCATCAATATAAATTTTCTTTTTAGATTTATCAACTTCTATTGTTATAAAGCCAGCAATCTTATCACCTAAAGCTACTATAAAAATATCTTGCTCTTTAAATAATTCTTTTATTTTTTCTAATGCAGTCTTTTTGTTCCAATCTTGAATATACGGTTCTTTCGTCGTTTCAACTCTGAATATTTCCGCAATTTCTTTCAAATCGCCTTTCTTCGCCTTTCTAATCTTCATTAAATCTTCCTCAGACTTTTTTCAATTTCGATTATCCTTTTCAACTTAATCAACCTTTCTTTCCCATAAATTCCTGTTTTAACAAAATCAGCTTGAAAACCGACTGTGAAATCTCCCAGCGCATCATCCATTGTTTCTCCAGAACGATGTGAGAAAATAATTTTTATTTTGTTTTTTTTGCAAAATTCAATAACTCTTTTGACTTCTAAAAAAGAGCCGATTTGATTTGGCTTTACAATCATTGCGTTTATTGAACCTGCTCTGAAAGCTCTTTCCGTTCTTTGAATATTTGTAGTCGTCAAATCATCTCCAACAATCAAGGTTTTTTTAGAATCAACTTTTGAAAGCAATTCTTTAAATCCTGAAAAATCCTCTTCCATTAAAGGATCTTCAACATAAAATAAATTGTATCTTTGTACTAAAATCTTCATGTAATCAACCTGCTCTGTTCTGTCCCTCATTAAAGACTTGTTTTCATAATCATAATATCCATTTTTATCTAAGAAACTGGAAGCTGCAATATCCAAACCAATTCTCAAATCGTATTTTTCAGCAACTGTAGAAAGAACGTCCAAAACTTCTTCATTTGTTAAGTTGGTATTCCATGCGTGTTCATCATTTGTTTGCATTATCCAAGCGTGATGTCTAGCTTTCAATAACTTCTTAGCATAAAGATATGCATGGATATTTTTTGTAACAGCATGTGAAAAAGTGTCTTCATGGGGGATTAGTAAAAATTCTTGATAGTCTGGTTTTTTACCGCCAATTCCTTTAGAATGTAATCCCCCGCCGATGCAATTGCCTATGGGCATAGGCATTTTAACTTCTTTAAAACTCATAGAATCAAAAATAAATTTCCACAATTCCTTTTTATTTTCTTTTGCGGCCGCCTTAAGCAAGACACACTCAATAGCATATTTTGCATTACCTCCCAATGGGCCGTAGATGGCTTCAAAATGTTTCATTCTCTTCTCAACTTCTACTAAATCGCCTAAATCTTTGATCATTAGATTTTTATTAACTAACTTCCAAATAAACATCTGAGTTAATCTTACGCTCCAGTCAATTCCTCTATCGTTATAATCTTGAAATTCGTGTTTGCCTTTTGATTTTCCAGAAGGGGCTGAAGCAGTGAAATCACCATTGTAGGTTCTAAGAAAAACTTCTATTGTTTTTTCTCCTCGAGAATTTTTTATTGTTCGTGCACCACTACTCTTTATGAACATGATTTATAGAGGATAATGAGATTAATAAAGGTTTTTATTTTGGAAATTTTTGTCTGTAAACAACAAAGATTTGGATGGAAGTGAGAAGTTAAATTTAAATAAAGAGGTATCTCTGAAGTATAATGAAAACATTAAATAAAATACTTATTGCTGTGGCTGTTTTAGTTCTGTTAATTTTTGCATACTTAGTTTATTCTGAATTTGGGCAGACAAAAAATGTAGGCTCGGAATTATCAATTGTGGGCGGGCATCTTTGCACAGCCGAGGAAAAACAGAATCAATTTTGTACTATGGAATATCTTGGTGTTTGTGGTGACGATGGCAAAACTTATGCAACGGGATGCGTTGCTTGTTCTTCGGGGGCTGACTCCTGGAGCATTGGAGAATGTAATGTATGTAAAATTCAAGGAAGAAACGATAGTGCCGTTTGTTTCCCAGGATATCGATGTGAATTTAAAATGATTCCTGGTGAGGGAAGGGTTTGTGTTGCTAAATAACTTAATATATAAAGAATTATTTGAAAGCATTTAATTTTTCATTTCGTGGTAATTGCTTTATTTTATACTCCATTTTCTGAGCTTCGAATTTATCCTTGCAAATTTTTGTCGCAATTAGGTGACTAAAACCTTTTCTGGCTACGTATTTACTCCCCCTATTTTCTTTATGGGCTTTCATTCTTTTCTCGACGTTGTTTGTAACACCAGTGTAATACGAACCGTCTTGGCATTCGAGAATGTAAACACGCCAGGGTTTTTCCATGGAATGAGTTTGTAAAGGAGATATTTAAATTAGGGTAAGAAGTATATTGCTAAAATACAACTTATTTTTTAGATGCTTTGAGTTCTTCTTCATATTTATTAATGAAAGATGTTTTTTCAGTGTAAGGCATTTGGTTCAGAACACCCATATATGCAGCTAATTCTCTTTCTTGACTAGCGAGTCTAGCTTCATCTTCTCCTATGATCCTTGCTCCAGCATAAAAGAATAAACCTGCGAAAGCAGTAAGTGCAGTTATTGCTACATATTTTATAACATTTCCAGTAATTCTTCTTGCTCTTATCTCTTTTGCTCTTGATGCTAAATTCCCAACTTTCGCAGATTCTAGATAAAGAGGAGTTATCTTTTCTTGCCTTATTGCTTCTAGCAAATACTTTCCTTCCGAATCGGTAGGAATCACTATCTCTTTTAGAACGCTTCCGTTTTGCATCCTCTTTCCTTCAGCGTAAGACAAAGCCATCACTTCTACTATTTGGCTTAAACTAGCGTCTGCAGGAAGTCTAGCTATAACTTGTTGCCTTTTTTGAGGATCTAGTTGATCAGCCAAAACTTCAAGTGAGATTGCTTGTCTGAGACTATTTTCATCTTTCGCAAACATTTGACATATTTGACCGCTAGTAACATTTTTTCTAAAGAAAGCTATGGCTGCTTCGTGCATAGGATGAATAAAAGACAATCCTGGAACTTGAAGCGGTTTTTTTCCGTCATCAGTTCTCTTCTTGAATAATTCTTCTAAAAGATCAGCCATTTCTCCTGCAGTTTTTAAAACAGAGGTCATTTATTTGTTGAGTGTCTATTCCTAATCCAGAATGATATTCTTGGGACAAATATAGTCCTCTTGATGTATCATAAGCTACCTTTACAGCCAGTGCCCCTGCTATTTGATTAGTAATTATAAGGCTGGGATTAAAGCAGTCTCCTATTGCTCTTTTTTTTACTTCTTGCTTTGTTGACTTTAAACCGGTTTGACATGTTAGGCAAGCAGTTTTTTTTGGAGTATAAACACACGCAGAACAGCCTTCTATACTTGAGCCACAATTAACTAGCGGAATTCCTGACTGTGCTGATGCTTCTTCCATATAAATTCGAGCATCATTATTATCTACACAAGAGAAGATGAAATCAAAATTCTTAATTCTAAAATTTTCTGCTATCTTCTTTTCTAGAAATCCTATTTTTCCAGAGCCGTATCTTCTGATTTTTTCAGCTAGCGCATTCGCTTTATTTAATCCTATGCTATCATAAAATAAAAACTGTCTGTTAAGGTTAGTTTTTTCAACAGTATCATAATCTACCAGTATTAAATCTGCTCCAAGAGTAGAGAGGGCAAATCCTGTAAACGTTCCTGTAGCTCCTGCGCCAACTTGAATAATTTTTCTTTCTAGTCTTCCGGGCTCTTGCATTTCTCTCTCGTATTCTGAAAGAACCAAATCAGTTTTTAGAGGCATAAGATATTTTCTTAATTCATCTGCTAAAATTGCGCTGCAAATCATGCTATTTATTGGTCCTTGTGGTTGGCCACTCTCTTTGTGATATTCAAATAAAGATTCGCCAGCTTGCTCCGAAGAAAAAGAAAATGAATTCTGACCGGCGCTAGCAGAAAAATATTTCAAACCTTTTAATTTGGCAGCTATTGATGAGAAGAATTTAGATTTTGGATTATTTGTGCAATCTATCACTACTGTGCTCGGATTTTCTGAAGAGATAATTCTGTCTGCTTCTTGAGAGGTTAGTATTTCTTCTCCAGTTTGCTCTAAAAAGATTTCTGGATTTAGTTCACTAAAAGGAAAAAGATTGCTTTGTCCAATTCTAAAAATTCTTCCTATCCCGAGGGCAGCCAAATCAACGAGCAAAAAGTCAGATAGTTTTTCGGAGCCAATAACGAAAGCAGTACTTTTGTCTAATTTAGTTTGGTCCCATCCGACAATTCTTGTTTGCCTGTCATATCTTTCTGCTGTTGCCATATTAAAAGAATCCTTTTCTTTTTGTTCTGTCTTTTATTTCTGCTTCAAGTTCGCTTAAAGAAAATAATTCCGTCGGAGATTTGGAATCATCTATAACTCTAGTCTTGCATCCCTTGTACATCTTAACTCTAGCCTCTTCACATCTCCCACACCAGTCCACTCTAGCAATCTCTCCATATTCTGAACCTGCCTCATTAACTACCAACGAGTATGCCAAACCCATAACACTTTCATCTTCTGACTCTACGGGAGATACAGAAAAGTCTTGTATATTCTCTAGTTGTAAAATAATTGGCCCATCTCGAAGATATAAACCGAGAGTCGGTCCGTTTACAAAACTCAAAGTAGATTCTGCTGGAAAGTTTATGGTTTTAGGATTAAGTATTCTTTTTTCACAAGGTTTTTCAGGGTCTTTTAATTTTAGTGCAACTTCTACATTTCCGACTCTGTAAACTACTCTTCCTCTTTTTGGATCCAAATATCTATAGTTGCCTCTAGTCGAAGGTGCTTTCTCTTCATTGTTTTGTGCAAGGTCTCTGAAAAGTTGGTCCTGATTTGTATCGTCAGGCAACGAGTGAAATGTGCCCAAGCCTGCATGACTATGCCAGAAGCCTATGGTTTTCATTCCTAAATTTTCTATTTCTTCTTTTGAAAGTGCTGCAACACGCGCCTCCAAGTCAACACTACCCCCCGTAACTTCTTGCTGCCTTGCGATAATTGTTCTTCTTACTACTCCGTCATTGCAATCAGTAGGATTTAGTAAAAAACCATAAATTTCTCGTCCTTTAGACAGTTTTGCGTAAGCTCTTATTTTCTCACGGCAGCTAGCTGTTAGAGGAATGCTCTTAAAATCTTCCGTAACTTTTTGTAGTTGGTATTCCATTTTAGTCTGAACTATCGCTACTTGATGTTGATAGCTGATAGAATCCTCCTTGTGTTACAACGGTGTTTGCTGCTTCTCTGAGATAAAACATTTTATCTTCAAGTGTTGTGCCTACTAATTTTAAATCTCCATAACAGTTTGAGTGAGAATGTATTACAAACGGGTGGTTAACATCTGGCCTGTCTGCAAACTTTAAATCTGTTCCTAATTCTCCTTTACTAATTGGGAGCGTGACTGCACTTTGGCCTTTCGCATAACTCTTATCGCTTGTATGATTGGAATGAGGATCAATTAACGCATAAACTCTTCTTAGGGAAGTATCTAGTCCTTCTCTCCCGCATTCGTATGAAAATGGATTTGCTTTTACTCCTAGCTGTTTTATTAAAAAACTATTTTCTCCTTCTAAGTTTTCTATTTCTTGATGAACTTCTCGGCATTTGCTTGAACGAGCTATAACTCTCAATTTTAACTCTTGAGCAAGACGCAACTGAAATTGTTTAGCTAGCTCTTCCAAACTTAGCTTACTGCTGCCCAGAGTATAATGTCTTCCTCCAAAAAAAACTATTGAAGGTTTGTCTATTCCTACTAACGGATAAAGTCTCGAATTTACTGCTAAAACATTCTCAGTTATAATTGTAGGCGTTATATTTATGCCGTCTAGAGAGAGTTTTCCTGCAGGCATTTGAGCGATTATTTGTGGTTGAAACTGGCCAATCCTAGACTGCGGATTGTCTGCTCGAGCTATATTTTTTAGAAAAAAGTTTAGTTCTGCAGTGTTGTATAATTGTTGTATTAGTTCATCTGTTCCTTCCTTCTTTTCAATCTGTGCTGCGATTAGTTCTGCTTCTCCTAAAATTGTTGAAGCATTCTTTCGGAAATATGACGCTTCTTCTTCTGCAAGTGTTCTTGCTTTGACTAGTGGAAAAGTTAATCCGCCAAGATAAACATTATCTGAATTTGTTTCGGTTGCATTAGAGGCTAAATAGTATCTTGAGTCAAATACTAAAAAAATAGAGTTCCCTCTCTTGGAAATTTCTGTTTCTGGAATCATGTTGTTAGTTGTATTGGCCAAGTATATGTGAACCCAAAACTGCAGTTCTCAGTATCTGCGCATTTTCTAGGCCTGGTGCTGCTTGAATATATGGCGCTACTTTTTCACTAAGAGCAACTGGCTCAAATCTATTCGGCGTTCCTGTTCCAACTAATTGTCTATACCCGCCAGAACTTTCCATTTGTCTTTGAATCGCTATTAAAGTTTGTTTGTCTCTTCCTGCATAAGGTCTAACACAAATTTCTTCTACGACTTGTTTAAAAGTTTTTCCTTCGACGTCTTTCCTTTCGACTACGGCGACTAAAGATCTTCCACCAAAACCTTCAAGGCTTACCCTTACTTGTCCTTCGCGAATTTCATCATTCATTTTTTCCTCCTGAATTCTTAATTAATTAATATAGTTTTTTTCACAATATATTCATTGTCAATATACAGAGGTTACACTATATTTGGGGATATTCTAAAGAAGGAATATATTTTGAATAGTGAAAATTGGTTATTGATTTTTTAGAAAATACGCTAAGAGAGTTTAGTTATTTTTTCCATTCAATATATTTTTCCAGTGCTGTTTTCGCGCCTGTCATTAATTTTAGCTTACTCCCAGGTTTCCAATATGCAATTTTAGAAATTTCTTGGGCAGGTTTTGGCTTTCCTATTGTTTCTAATAAAAAAACTTTTGCAAAATTTTGCTGGATTTTCCCATGTTTATTTTTGTGTACGGGGCCTTCATAACTAAAAATATATTTCGCACTTTTTGTTTTTAATCCTAGTTCTTCAAAAACTTCTCTAATAGCAGCTCTTTTTCTAGTTTCTAAAAAATTTGCACCCCCTCCAGGAATCATAAAATCAGAATCTTTTCTTGCACAAAGTAAAACGCCTTTTGGAGTTTCAATAATTGCTGCACCTCTTCTTCTTTTTATCATAATTAGCCCATAATTTTAGGATTTATAGAGTTTACTTTTTCTCTTCTCCAATATGATAGTGAGAGTATATTACAATAATACTTATTAATAGAAAAATCTCAACTTTTTTATGAATGTATACGACATGTTTAAGCCATATTCGCCAGAAATTCGTGGAGATTTGGAAATGTATTTAAAAGAACATGACGGAAGTAGCGCAGATAATAAATTTTCTGGACCAGAATATTTTTTTGTTATTAGAGATAAAGGATGGATGGCGCCTGGGAGAACTTGGTTACGGGTTGACAGAAGCCCTGCGCCCGATTTTTGTTATTTTGTAAATACTAATTTTATACTAGAAAGCAAAGGAGTTGGAGAAATGAATATGAGTGCTATTGGTGCGAAGAAAGGAATTTATGACCCTCGAAAAGTATTGAGAAGAGCAGTATGGTCAATTAGTGGTTTAAATATTCCAATAGGCAGAGTTTAAATAATCCTTTTTCTTTAATAAGTTATGAAAAACTGGTTAAAGTTAATAATTAGTATTTTGATTGTTTGGATAGTTAGCGGTTTAGGTTCTATTTTTACTGCTGGTTCGGTTAATACGTGGTTTACGACGCTAAACAAACCTGCTTTTAATCCCCCTAGTTGGTTGTTTGGACCTGTTTGGACAATTTTGTATATTATGATTGGGATTTCTTTGTTTTTAGTTTGGAAAAGTAATGTTAAATTAAAATTTAAGAAAAAAGCTTATGGGATTTTTGCTGTTCAGATTTTGCTAAATGGATTTTGGAGTGTTGCGTTTTTTGGAATGCAGAATCCTGCTTTGGCTTTCGGAGTAATTGTTCTTTTATGGATTTCAATTATTTTGAATATAATTTATTTCTATAGAATTTCTAAAGCAGCAGGATATCTTTTAGTTCCTTATTGGCTTTGGGTTAGTTTTGCTAGTATTTTGAATGGGGCGATTTGGTTGTTAAATTAATTATCCAATATTTCATATAAATGCTTTTAAACTAATTTTAAATTGAATTTGGATGGTAGGAAATGTTGGGAAAGGATTGTTGTCATTATTTGTGGGAATTGCTGCTGCTGCGGGTGTGCAGAATACAAAAATACCTGATTATTATTTGAGTGAAAATGCAAGAGATATAACACAGCGTCAAAATAGTGGCGATAAATTTCAAGAGTTTGCAGCGAAAGTTGAATATTTTGGTTCTAAATATGGTTGCGGTATTGGCGCAATGTTTCTTTTTGGAATTGGTTGCTATGCATTTTTAGATAGAAGAAGAGAAAATTAGAGTTGATCTTTTGAGAGATTTTGCAATTGATTTGCTAAACCTGCCAATGTTCTCTTTTCATCAGCAACTAGTAAATCTCTTGCTTTTATTTGTGCAGGGTTTAGCTCTCCTTCGTTAACGATTTCATAGTGCCTGAGATGGTCAAAGGGTATTTCAGAATAGCCACCAGGAATTTCTCCTGATTCCATAATGTGCTTTGTTTGCATTTTTTCTCCTGTTTCTGCTTTCATAATTACTTCTAAATAATTGCAATTAGCTAATGTGAAACTAACTACTCTTCCTATCAATGGCGCTAGAACTAATGGTGAAGAAATATTGTCTGCTCCAGCTCTAAGTAGTATTCTGTATGCATCAAACAAGTTTGCTCTATCCATTTCAGACTGAAAAAAATAGGCTTTTTAAAGATTATTGTGATTAATGTATTTAGTTAGGTTTTTAAATAGTAATTAATCAGATTTATTAGGGTGATGGTTAGAGAATCGCCTGAGAATTCTAGAAATAAAATGGTAGACACACAAAAATCATTGGAAGAATCTGTAAGCAACCCGAAAAGCGGACACGGACTTTTTGACGTGCCGATTATGTTGTCTACGCTTATAGTTGGAGGAGTAAATTCTGCTGAAAATGGTTTTAAGTTAGCACAAGGACTTTTATTGATAAAGATAGAGCAGTTGTAACGCATGGTGTCGCATCGACGATTTTTACTGCTCTTTGGATTGGGTTTGGTACCGATAATAAAAAAGCAGATATTTTATATGCACCTTTATTTTATGCAGGAGTTCAGGCAGTTGTGGGCACAATAGGATATGTTACTGGATGTTTGGCTAGATAAATTTTAAAAATAAAATTACTTTTTCTCTTCTTTAGCTTCTTCTATTTCTTCAACATCTGGAACTCTTGCCAAATCTGTTACAGAATCTCCGTCTTGAAGTTTGATAATTCTTACGCCTTGCGTTGCTCTACCCATAATTCTAATGTCTGTTACAGGTGTTCTGATTACGATTCCTTTAGCTGTTGAAACAATTATTGTGTCATCTTGGACAACTGACTGGGAGGTTATTATATCTCCTGTTTTGTCTGAGACTGCTAAATTAATAACTCCTTTTCCGCCTCTTGAAGTTAATCTGTATTCTTCAATTTCGCTTCTTTTTCCGTAGCCGTTTTTAGAAATTGTTAAGATAGAATATTTTTCTCTGTTTTCTGTTGGTAAGACTTCTGCTGAAACAACTTGATCTTTCCCGTCTAGAGTTATGCCTATTACTCCGTAAGCATTTCTCCCTGTGTCTCTGACATCATCTGAATTAAATCTGCAAGCTTGGCCTTCTTTTGTTACTAATAAAACTTCTTGATGTTGTTTTATTGGTTTAACTGCAACTAATGTATCTGTTTTACCCTCTAAATCAATTGCTTTTATTCCACCCTTTCGCGGATTGCTGAATTCTTCTAGAGATATTTTCTTGACAGTTCCTTCTTTTGTGAACATCATTAAGAAGTCTTTAAATTCTTTTACAGAAATAATTGAAGTTACAAATTCATCTTTAAGCTCTAGCATGTTTACAAGTGCTTTTCCTTTTCCGTATTTTGCGATTTCTGGAACTTCGTAAGCTTTCAACCAGTGAACCTTTCCTTTATTTGTGAATAAAAGTAAAAAGTCATGTGTTGAGCAAGTTAAAAGCTCTTTTACGAAATCGCCTGTTGCAAGTTCTGTTCCTATAACTCCTTTTCCGCCTCTGTTTTGCTCTTTGTATGATTTCAAATCCATTCTCTTTACATAACCTTTGTCTGTAATTGTAACTACTACTTCTTTTTTATCAACCAAATCTTTTTCTTCAAATTCGTCGCTGATGTTGGACATAACAATTGTTCTTCTTTCGTCGCCATATTCTTTTTTCATTTCATTTAATTCTTTTTTAATAATTTTTAGAATTTCTTTTTCGTCTGCTAAAATCTTTTTCAATTTATCAATTAATTCAATTAATTCTTTTTCTTCAGCACTAAGTTTTTCATGTTCAAGTGCTGTAATTTGGTGCAACTTCATTTCTAGAATTGCATCAACTTGTTTATCTGAAAGTTTATACTTTTCTTTAAGCTGTTCTGCTGCTTCTGTTTTTCCACGAGCTGCTCTAATTAATTTTACAACAGCATCAATATTTTTTTGAGCAATTAATAATCCTTCAACAATATGTAATCTTTTATCTGCTTTGTCTAAATCAAAATCTGTTCTTTTTCTTACAATTTTTTGTCTGTGTTTTACATAAACTTCTACAATTTGCTTAATATTTAATTGCATTGGTTTATCTTCGACAAGAGCAAGCATGTTTACATCAAAAGTTGTTTGTAAATCAGTATAGCTTAGTAATCTATTTAGAGAAAACTTAGGGTCTGAGCCTTTTCTTAGTTCGATTACGATTCTAACTTTTCCTTTTGCAGATTCATCTCTAATATCGGTTACATCTGGAAGTTTTTTATCTTTTACAAGATTTGCAATTGATTCTACTAGAGTTGCTTTGTTAACTTGGTATGGAATTTCTGTAACAATAATTGTTGGTTTGTTTCCGTCTTCGATTTTTGTTCTACCTTTAATAATTAGTTTTCCTTTTCCCTCTGTGTAAATTTGTTTTAGTTGACCTGAAACGTAACCGCCCGTTGGGAAGTCTGGAGCTTTGATTATTTTTGCTAAATCTTCAACTGAAATTTCTGTATTTTCAATGTAAGCCATTATTGTGTCACAGATATCATTCAGGTTGTGAGTTGGAATATTTGTAGCCATACCAACGGCAATGCCTGAAGCACCGTTTAATAAGAGATTTGGAAGTTTTGCGGGCATAACCTTTGGTTCTTCCATAGAATTATCAAAATTTGGAAGCATTTTTACTGTGTTTTTGTCAATATCGACTAAAATTTCTTCAGAAATCTTATTCATTCTAGCTTCTGTATATCTCATTGCAGCTGCTGGGTCTCCATCCATGGAACCAAAATTACCTTGACCCTCTACTAAAGGGTATCTTAAAGAGAAATTTTGCGCCATTCTAACCATAGATTCGTAAACAGCAGTGTCTCCATGAGGGTGGTATTTACCGAGGACATCTCCGACAATTCTTGCTGATTTTTTTGTTTGTTTATTGTGTTGCAAACCCATTTCATGCATTGCCCATAAAATTCTTCTGTGAACTGGTTTCAAACCATCTTCAGCAGATGGCAAAGCTCTAGAGATAATAACAGACATTGCGTAGTTGATGTAGGCTTGTCTCATTTCACCTGAAATTTCCGCATTAACTAATTCTTTAGCTTCAATATTTTCTTTCATCATTTCTCTTCTCTGAAAAAGTTGCTCTTTTGTTTCTGCGTTATCTTCTACTTTTGGTTCTTCGTCTTTTGCCATTATTTCCTCTTTTTATTTTGTTTAATTGATTTTGCATTTGCCTTTTTTAATTCTTTCTCTCCAATTACCCATTGGGGGAATCCTGGAGCTCTAAAATTGCATTTTCTGCATTTCATCATTGGGATAATTCCAAACAAATTTCTTAATGAGAAATAATAACATACATCGGTGGATTTGCATTTAGGACAAAAATAAACCTTTGTTAACTTTTCTTTCTCGCATCCGCATGAACAATTTGCCATTATTTTTTATCTCCTTTGAATTTACCGACAATCCAACCGATTAAAGCTCCAACACAAAATACTATGCTAAAATCAGTAAGCATACCCTTTTCATCGAAGAATAGCAGATTACACATGAGGGAATCGCTGCCTAACTGATTTATCGCGAGATGGCAAGTGGAATAGAGTCCTGAAATAATTGCATAAGCTACAAAAGCATAAAAAACTACCAAGGCTATAATTGCTCCCTTCGCCCATGTTTGTAAATTATTCCAGCCCATTATGAATTATCCTTTATCTTTTGCGCAACTTTATTTAATTCTTCAATTGTTTTTTTAGGACCTTGATGCGTTGAAATAAATCTGTCAGATGCTCCTTCTGCAATTGGATATAATTTTATGTGGGCGTGATTTACTCCAAGACCTTCACCAACCATTGCGACTCTTTCTGCTCTCATTCCTTTGTCTAAATATTTTCCTACTTTTTTTGCAGCTAAAACTAATTGTTTGTAAGCAACTCTTGGCATGTCGAATAAATAAGATTCGTAATGTTCTTTTGTAATTATCAAAGTTTGGCCTTCCATTGTTGGAAACATGTCTAGTATTGCAATGTGCTCTTCGTCTTCCCAGATTTTAACAGAAGGGATATCTCCGCTTACAATTTGGCAAAATATACAATCATCGGATTCTTCTGAGTTTTGTAAGTCGTGTCCCATTATTTCTTAGCTCCTGAGAATTTAATTTTCCCGATAATTCCCCCGACAAATGCACCAAATAAAGTCCAAAATAGCAAACTAAATTCTCCAGCAAATATTTTTTCACCAGAACACATGAATTCTTGACCGGGGAATAAGGCATTACAGCCAAATAAGTCAGCTTGAGCAACACCATATAAAAAAATACCTAAGACAAATCCAATTATTCCGCCTTTCAACCAGCTTGATAAATCACTCCATGCCATTATAAGTCCAACTCCGCATTTTGTGCATTTTCTTCAATGAATTTTCTTCTTGGTTCTACTGCATCGCCCATTAAAATTGAGAATGTTTCATCTGCTTCAACTGCGTCTTCAATTGAAACTTGTTTTAGGATTCTTGTTTTAGGATTCATAGTTGTGTCCCATAATTGCTCGTCATTCATTTCACCGAGACCTTTAAATCTAGAAACTTCTGGCTTTCCGGGCATGTCTTTAAGAACTTTTTTCAGCTCTTCATCCGAATAAACATAAACATCTTTTTGAGCTTTTCTAACTTTGTAAAGAGGTGCAACAGCAACGAAAATATGCCCTGCTTCAATTAGTTGAGGAGTATATCTAAAAAATAAAGTCAATAAAAGAGTCTTTATGTGCTGACCATCTACATCTGCATCTGTCATAATTATAACTTTTCCGTATCTTAATTTTTCAACATCAAAATGATCTCCAACTGCTGTTCCCATAGCTGTTATTAAATTAGAAATTTCTTCAGAACCAAGTGCTTTTGTAATATTTGATTTTTCTACATTTAAAATTTTACCTCTTAGTGGAAGAATTGCCTGATATTCTCTATCTCTTGCGCCTTTTGCAGTACCTCCAGCAGATTGACCTTCTACAATATACAGTTCACATTCTTCTGTTTTTTTAGATGAGCAGTCAGCAAGTTTTCCCGGAAGTCCACCAGAGCCCAAAGCATTTTTTCTTCTAACTAAATCTTTTGCTTTTTTTGCAGCCTCTCTTGCTTTCAAGGCTTCAGATGCTTTTTTTGCAATTGTGTTTGCAATTGTTGGATTTTCTTCAAAAAATTCTCCTAAGGCAGTTGTTGTTGCAGAGTCTACTAAACCTTTTATTTCAGAATTTCCTAATTTTGTTTTTGTTTGACCTTCAAATTGAGGTTCTTTTACTTTTACAGAAATAACTGCGCATAAACCTTCTCTAACATCATCTCCTTCAAGTTTTTCATCTTTTTTCAAAATTCCTTTTTTCTCTGCGTAATCATTAATTACTCTAGTTAAAGCTGTTTTGAAACCAGCTACGTGAGTTCCGCCTTCAATTGTATTAATTGTATTTACAAAACTTTGAATATTATCATTATAAGAATTATTGTATTGAAGTCCAACTTCAACTGCTAGATCTTCAATTTGTTTTTTAAAATAAACTGGTTTTGCGTGTAGAGTTTCTCTTGTTCTGTTTAACCATTTTACAAATTCAACTAAACCACCTTCATAGCAGAATTTTTCTTTTTTGTCATTTCTTTCGTCTTCAAATTCTATTTCTAATCCTGCGTTCAGGAAAGCAATTTCTCTAAATCTTGTTGCTAGTGTTGAAAATTCAAAATTTGTTGTTGAAAAAATTGATTCATCTGGGTAAAAGGTTACTTTTGTTCCTGTTTCTTTACCTTCGTATTTACCTATTACTTTAACTGGGTCATCTGGAACTCCGATTTTGTAAGATTGCATATGAATTTTTCCTTCTCTTTTTACTTCTACAATCATTTTTCTAGATAAAGCAGCTACAACAGAAATACCCACTCCGTGTAAACCACCTGAAACTGCGTAAGAACCTTTGTCGAATTTTCCACCTGCATGTAATTTTGTGACAATAATTTCCATTGCTGATTTTTTGTAAACTGGATGAGTGTCAACTGGCATTCCTCTTCCATTGTCTATAACTGTTACAGAACCATCTTTGTTTATTGTTACAATAATTTTTGTGCAGACTCCTGCCATTGCTTCATCTACAGAATTATCAACAATTTCATAGACTAAATGATGTAAACCTTCTTTGCCAGTGCTTCCGATGTACATAGCAGGTCGTCTTCTGACACCCTCAAGTCCTTCTAAAACCTTTATATTTTCAGCAGAATATGTCTTTTTGCTTTCCTCAGCCATAGATTTCACCTTTTTGTTTAATCATCAACAGCAAAAAACAAGCGGGCTTTATAAAGCTTTCGTGGCTTTTTTGGAGATTTGTCGACGGAAAATGGAAGATGCGATAATTATTTGTCTATTATTTTCTCAAAATATGAATATAATCTCCAAATCCTCCGACTTGTTTGTTTGGCCAGACTTTCATTGTTTTGACGTGTCTAAAATTTCTTTTGAGAGCAAGTAATCTATGATTAAGAGGAACTTTAAATTCTCTTACGCAAATATCATTAGCCATTATTTCTAAAGTTGCTTGAACAACTTCTTTAGGAGCACCATTTTCTATTGTTGCTTTCAAATATTCATAACCTAATTTTGCAGCAGCTAATTGTCTGTCTTGCGATGTTGTAAACGGATCTATATAACAATCTGAAATAATTGCAAAACCTTTTGGATTTGTTAAATTTGCTATTTTTCTAACTGCACTTTCTTGTTTTTCATACGGGATATGGTGTAATGCTCCTGTGCATAAAACTACGTCCAAAGGGTCAGAATAATATTCAAAAACATCACTTTGTTTAAAACAAGCTCTCTGGCGTGGGAATGACAAGTGTCCAAAAGTAGTGACATATGCTTTTCTAGATAAATCGCGAGAATAAACTTCTTTAGCAAATCTTACATTTCTTCTATCAATATCTACTCCATGAAAATGCAGATCTTCTCTTTTTTTCATCATCTCTCCGATTAAATATCCTGTTCCACACATTAAATCTAACACTTCTGCATTTTTAGGTGCATCTTTGCAAACAATGTCTTTAACCATTGCTAAAGATTTTTTATATGGCCAATATTTTAATGCTTGTTCGTAAGTTTCTGGTGATGGGAGTTTCATTTTCTAGCCTCCACAACTGCTTCCATTTTTTCTCGATATAAAATATTAACTTCTTTAAAGCCAACAGCTCTTAACTGATTAACCAATTCTCCTTCGATCATTCTTCTTTCTGGAGAATTATCCATTTTATAATGATCTAGCCATGGTTGAACCAATTCTGGCATTCCGTGTTCTGCTAAACTTTGAATAAGTTTTATTTGCGCTGCATAATCTTGCGCATGCTCTGCAGGATTTGTTATTGCAATTTTATCTCCTAAATAAAAAACTCCTTCTGGAGTTAGTGTTTGATAAATTAGTGGAAAAACTCTTTGTCTTTCTTGTTGCGTAAAGTTATGAAGAACAAATGTTGATAGCGTTGTGTTTGCTCGTAATTTCTCAAGAGGAATTAAGCCAGTTAAATATTCAGTTATATCTGCTTGTTCTAATATAACTTGCTCTTGTTGAACTGGGACCCATAATTTATCTTTTGCTTCTCTAATCATTGCTTCTGCACTGTCTACACCAACAAAGGTTTCAACCCAAGAATTATATATATCGGCGTAAAACATTCTATCTATTAAATTTCCATTGCCACACCCCAAATCTAATAATGTTGCTCCTGTGCCCTTTTTTGAAAGCGCTTGAAAGTTTTTTGTGGCTTCTCTTGCGATTAATTTTTTCATTTCATCGTCTTGTGGGCAAATAACCTTCATTGCCTCTTGATATTTTCTTCCCATCTCTCCTGCAAAATCATTTTGACGTTTCATTTTTCTTCTCCTAATTGGCTCATTCTTTTTCTTCCAATCTCAAGATATTTTTTCGAAAGATCAAAACCAATAAAATTTCCTTTTCTTTTCAGAACTTCTTCGCCTAAACCGCATGTTCCAGCGAATGCATCAAGCACTGTAAATCCTTCTTTGAAATAATTGTTTAATACAAAATTAATAATTTCTTTTGGGTATGGACATGGATGCTCAGAATTTGTTGCATTTTCATTATAATAATCGTGGTCATTTGGATAGTTGAAATAATGAACCTCTCCTCCGGAAAAACTTTTCTTTGCTTTTGAAAATACCAAATGCTGTTGACAATTAGAATGCGCATTTCTTTTTGCAAAATAATTTTCTCCCCATCCATAGTCTGGAAGTTCTGCGAAATCTTTTGTTCTAACAAAACTAATACTTCTACCAATTAAACTAAATCCTTTTTTCAACGCAATGTCTTGGATCATTCCTGCCAATGCAACATAAGTATCGTGAGAAAAAACTGTGTCGGCAGCTTCGATAAATAAAGTTCCTTCTGATTTTAAAACTCTAAAACATTCAGAAATAACTTTAGTCATTAATTCTTTATAATTTTCCCAAGTTAATGTATCTGAAACTGAATCATAGCAAGCAACAGTGTTATATGGTGGAGAAAAAGTCACTAAATCAACAGATTCGTTTTCTACTCCAGACATATTTTCAGAAGATTGATTAAATAATTTAAAGGAACTCATTTTATTGCTTCAAACCCCCTAAATAATCCTGAGTTTATGTAATCCAGAACCCATTGTTTTGGTAAGGTGTCCATTCCTAGTTGAGAAATAATTGGCTTGTGCCAAGCAATAGTTCTAAATCCTGCGTTTCTTAGTGCTGTTTCGTAATGTTCTTTCTTCCAGCTGAAGAAATTCCATCCCCGAGAATCGACGTCTCCTTGTCTTACTAATTGCCATTCTTCTGCACCATCTGAAGTTTGTCCGACTCTTTTGTAGCTTACATTTCCTATTGATCTTCCATTAAAATCAACATCTGAATCTTGAAAATGATTTTGAAATGCAACAAATATTCCTTCTGGTTTTAAATTACTATAAACTCTTTCGCAAATTTCTTCTATTGTTTGTAACCTATCTTGATAATTAAAAAATAAAAGCGCAGTTGCTGCATCGAATTCTCCTATACTTGGTAAGTGCTCTGCATTGCAGTTATAATAAGAAATTCTCCACGGATGTTTGTTTATTCTTCTTTCGTTTGCAAGTTTTATCATCTCTACAGAGGAATCTACACCCACAACCCTACTTGCTCCATTTCCTACGAGCATTTCAGAAAAAGCTCCGTAGCCACAACCAATATCTAAATAACTTCTTCCCTCTATTTCTTGTTTTCCGAGTAAACCTAAAGTTGTTGGAAAAATTGAATGCCATTTGAAATGATGAGATTTATCCATTTCCATATACTGCCTTGCTGCTTCTGGTGTTGCGAAAGGGTTTGTCATTTTGTTGCCTCCGCGCTATTTGTATAATTCTTCATTTGATTTTCTAATTCTCTTGCTTTCATTTCTCTAATTGTTTCTGCAGAAAAATATTGATTTGATTCTGAATCATATAAAAATAAAGGAGTTGTTCTCCCGCTTCTATCTGCTATGACTAAATCGTTTGTGCTGTCGAGGTTTAGGTCTTGGAAAAAGGCTGAAGAAATTTTTCTATCTGATTCTAGTTGCTGAGTTTTCTGCTGATTTTTATATTCTCTTTCTCGATCTGTCCCCTTGTGCGAGTCATACATCATGCCTACAACTGCTAATGTAACCATCACTCCAGATATAAACCCCTCGAATCCTTTACTCATATTTCTTCCTCCGCTAAAGCATTATCTAAAATATCTATTGTAACTTTTACGAGCATGCCGTGATTAACTTGTCCTTTTAGAATTGTTGGAATAACTATTACTGCTTGTGTACCGTGTTTAGCGATTCGTTTTGTAATTGTAAATTGTTTGTTGGGGATCATTTTAATTCTCCTTTTTCTAATTCTAGTCGCAATGTATTTATTTTATTTCTAGCATCAATAAGTTCTTGATTTGTTACGCCATTAGTCATATTAACAGGAACCCAGTCTCCATAAACAGTATCGAAGTTTTCAGACTTAGCACATTCTTTTAAAAAATTTAATTCACTTATTTTTCCTTGCGCGAGTGCTTGTTTGTAAATTCTTGTTCCTGGAAGAGGAATTAAAACTCTTGCTCTTGGTAAAACTTTTGTTTCTGCAATAAATCTATATGTTTTTTCTAAAGTTTCTTTTGTTTCTCCAGGTAAGCCTAGAAGAACAAATCCTCCTGTGAAAATATGCGCTTCTTGCGATGCTTTTATAGCTTTTCTGACATCGTCTAATTGCATATTTCTTCCTGCAGCATCTAAAATTTGCTGATCTCCAGATTCAACTCCTAAAAAAATCTCTGTACATCCACTGTCTGCGAGCATATTCAGCAAGGCTGGGTCACTATCTGTAGCTCTTGCACTTATTCTATATGGGATTCCGAGTCTTTTCATAATTTTAGCAATTCCAGTTGCCCGTTCTCTATTAAAAGTAAAAACTTCGTCTCCAAAAGAAATAAGTCTTGGCTTGAATGATGCAATATGCTCTAATTGAGATTCTATTCTCGGTAATGAAAAACTTCTAATATTATTATATGTATGAAAACAATAGCTACATCTATTGTAACATCCTCTGGCCATTAGTACATTAAAATCTCTTCCTTTCACTTCTTTTGTGAATGCTGTCCAATCATTGTAATCAACATCTGCTACTTCATCAAGACTTGCCATTCTTGATCTCAATACTGTAGGAGTAATTTCGTTATTCTTTCTAGCCAAAACTCCTTCTGGGATTTGCCTTTTTCCTTTAAGATGATCGACTAATTCTAAAATAGAAAGTTCAGATTCACCAATAAAACCATAATCAATTTCTGGGAATTCTCTCATAACAAGATTGTCTGCACCAACACCATAAGAGCTAATTAGAGGTCCACCAGCAATAACTTTTTTTCCTTTTAATTGTGGCAAAGTTTCTTTCAAAAAATTATATCCATTTACAAAAGTGGAAACACCCACCATTTCACAATCTGCAACTTGGCTAAGACTTGCATTAGGGTCGTGTCTGAAATCAACATTTACAACTTCGTGTCCTGCTCTTTTTAATGAAGCACCAACATAACTTACTCCTCCCATATGTAATACTTCACTGTTTACTGCAGAATATTTGTAACCTGGATTAATTAAACCGATTTTCATTTTATCGACCTCCGTTTACAAGCATTTCTATTCCTCTTTTCCAATCTTTATGACCCTCGACCAAGAAAGTTACATAAGGAACTTGCACAATAGACCTTATTGGTTGCAATAGCCCATCGTGTCCGCCACCAGAAGTTACAATTACCGAAGGTATTCCATGCTTCATAGCTTCTTCAGTAACTAAAATTCCTACCGGCAAGTTTGGCTCAGTTCCTAGAAATTGTTTAATATCAAATTTTTGAGCATAGCTAGGTAATGAGGCTCTTGCTGATTTGGCCACACATTCGCCATTTCTAGAAGCCATATTTTCAGTGTATTGTTCTGGAGTCATTCCGAAAACCCTTGAAGTGTTTTCTATTGCCCTTAAAATGGTTGGATGCCCAGAAGGTAATTTTCTTTGTTGCTGAGCATGTGCTACATAAAGAGGCAAAAGTCTTTTTACATAAGCATCTACATTAATGCTTCCATTTGGAAAGAATAAATCTGTTGCAACAGCTCCAACTTGAGGCAAATATTTGTAAGCTTCTTCTAAATTTGTAGCAACAACAATATCCCTGAACCCTTGCGCTGCCGCAGCTGTTTGCGCATAAATTGCCTCGCTTACATTATCTTCAACAATTAAAAGTCTTTTGTCTGTCATAGCTTCTCCAACTATTTATTTCCAGAACCTAATGGGCAAGAATATCCGACGCTGACATATGTATCAATGTCATGTGAATCTAACCTTTCTGTTGCAGTCGCTTCTACTGTAAATCCTTTAAGGTCTACAATTGCACTTGCTCCAGCAGAATTATTTCTTGAATTATCTAGGTCTGCAGTGTGAAAAGCTAGTGCTCCTGCAGTTGCTCCGCCGACTTTTGTTGTGAATCCTGCATCTGTTCTAAGAGTTCTTGTTTCTGCTCCATCTTTTGAAGTTTCAATGTATTTTATTTCTCCGACTAACCCGCCTTTAGATCTTATATTAACTGGAACTCTTTCAGGAGAATGAGGATTTTCATTTATTGATGGGTCGTACATGTCTCCAGATTCTCTTCCGACAATCCATGGAGAGCTTCCTGCCCCAAGTGTTGGATGTTGCGCTATAATAGAATCGAAAACTATGCAGCTATCTGAATTGTTGTTATTCCAATCGTATTTTGCATATGTTCTTGTTCCAACTTCTTCTTTTGGTCCGAAGTGGCACCAGAAAGTTGAAGCTGAATTCAAATCATCCAAGCTCCTATACCCTGCACCAAACTGGTCATTGTCTTGTGTTGAAACAATTTTTACTAAAGATTGTCTTTTCCCATCTACTTCGTCTAAACCTGCTCCAACAGTCATTGAACCAAGAGTATAGTCTAAGCCTGCGCCAAATCTTTCTACGTTTTCTCCACTTGTTCTTTTTTCTGCAGTTGCATTTATTTTGTAATCTCCAAATTTTTGATCATAGGTTGCTCCAAATCCGTCTTTATCTCCTGAATTTCTAATTAAAGTTAATCCATGAGATTGTGCACCTAAAGAATTAAAATATCCTGAATCTCCTTGGTGATTATATGCTTTTAAATTAAAAGTATTGTCGCAATAGCTACCAGTATATTTCTGATCATTCTTTGCAGCATCTGTTATTTCAGCTCTTCCTCTAAGCATTGGTGTTGCTCCTGCTGATGTTGCCATTCCTAAGACTGTTGCTCCAATAAGAGCTAATCTCTTGAATGCGTTCATTTTGTTTGTTCTTGTTTGTACCATTTTGTTTTGTGTGTTGTAACTGTGTAGTTAACACATAAATGATACATAGAATCCAGATTTAAACTTTTTTATTAAACTATATATATCAGTTTATATGTATATATATTTTCGAAAAGTTTATAAATGGTGGATAATTTGAGGTTACATGATAAGAAAACTCGTTAAGCAAGGTGCAGCAACTATGATGATTAGTTTGCCAACCAAGTGGATTAAGGAGAATAAGTTGGATAAAGGTGATGAAATTAGCTTGGAAGAAAGAGGGAATAGGATTATTATAGAAAAAGGTCAGAAAAATGAAGTAAATGAAGTAAATATAGAAATAACAGATAGAAATATTGATGATATAAAGATTTTATTAACTCACACCTATAGAAAAGGGGCAGACAGAATAGTTTTAACAGGAAAAATATCAGGCATATCTCCAGAGGTTAATAGAATTTGTTCGAATATTCTTATGGGTTTTGAAATTGTTGAAAGATCAAAAAGTAAGATTGTTTTAGAAAACATTTCTCAGCCAGATGAAACAAAATATAGCTCAATTTTATCAAAAGTCTTTATGATAGTTGAAGAAATGCCCAATTTTATTTATAAAGAAAACCAAGATATTGAAGAAGCTAAAAACACAAAAGACCAGTGCGACAAGTTTGTGTTATTTTGCAGAAGAATATTGAGCGAGAATAAATCAGACTTAGATCCTGTCTTAGAGTGGGAATTTTTAACACTTCTTACGCATATACAGCATAATTATTACTACATGATCGAGTATATAATAAAAAATAAGATTAATTTAAGCAAAGAAACTGAAAATTTAATTTTAGAATCAAAGAATTATTTTGGATTAGTTGAAAAAGCGTATACGAAGAAAGATTATTTATCAATAGATGAAGTAAATTCTTTAAAAAATAAATATCAGTTTGGAAAATGTATTGATTTAATTAATAATGCTAAGGGTAAAGAGGCTACTGTTGCGTCTTATATTAGAGAAATATTTAGGTTGATGCAAATATCTACTAGCCCAATTTTATCAGAAATATTAGAAAAGAAAAATTAGTAAGGTAGGTCTTCTTGTTTATCTAATAAATCTACATCATGTTTTGCATAGTAAATCCAGAGCCCGACATATTCTCTTTCTTTTTGAGGTATTAAATCTGTGCCATCAGCAAGTCTTGCGAATCTATAGGTTCCAAAATCATTACTACCTGTTAATTGTTTAGCAAGTTTAATTTTTTCTTCCCCCAGTCTTGCTATTGCAACTGTATCTTCTAAATCTATTTTTTTATTTTCATTAATGCTTTTTGTTAGGGCAAATTCAATTGATTTTGCTACAACTGGATAAACTGGACCACGAGCAATGTCTGATTTTCTGCTTTCAATGTCTGTATATTCGTCGTATATTGCTTGTTGTTCATCTGTTGTTGATTCAAGATGCCCTCTGGAAACCAATCCTCTATATCCAGACCAGTATGCAAATGCTCCTGCTTTTGATAAATAAGCAACTACTCTATTATTTGTTGATTGTTTCGCACGCTTTTCTATTCCTTCTGTCATCATTCCTGTTACTGGAGCGATTCTTGGTAGATCACGAATATTTTCAGATTCAAAAACCAATTCTGAATCGTCTTTTTGATTTAGATATAACATTCCTGGAGATTGATTTTTTGGATAAATTTGTGGCATGTTTAATTGTTTTGGTTCGTAAGTTGCATTCGCATATGTTAAAAGAGAAGCCAGGGCAGCTGCTCCGAAAGCAGGCAAACTCCACCCAAAAGTTTTTCTAATTCCTGTCCAAATAGAATTGTCTCCGAGCATTTTTTCTAAATCTTTTAGTGCTTCAGACCCGTCTGAATATCTTTGTTTTGGTTCAACACTTAAACATTTTTTTAAAAATGGTCTCATGCTTCTTTTTGCTAGTTTTAATTTTTTAGAAACATGTTGCTTTAATTGCTCGGAAGAAGCTTCATTTGGATTAATGCCTTCATAAATATTTTGTCCTGTAGACAATTTATATGCTATTGCACCTAGACTCCAAATATCTGCTTGTCTGGACGGACTTGCGTTTGTTTTAAAACATTCTGGTGCTCTGTAATTAATATCTCCGTGAGTTCCTCTTACGTTTCCGCTTCCGCCTATAGAAATACATGTAGAAGATCCAAGATCGCTTAAAAATGCCTCTCCTCCTTGCATAAAGATATTTGATGGCTTTATGTCTCCATGCGCTCTTTCTGCTTCATCTTCTGGGCTATCTCTAAAGAGAAATCTATCTCCCCTTCCACGATGGAGTCTAGCTGTAGCTTGTGCAACATCTTTCAATACTCTCAAAATATCTTCTTGTGGATTTTCTCCGTTACCCATTGTATAATGCTCCTTACAATCCTGAAGTGTTTTTTCATAAACTGGCATTGCGACATAAAGTTTTCCATTTCTATCTCTTTCAATAATTCTCGGAACAACGTGATCTTTTGCTGCATCCAGCGGAATAGCTTCGCTTCTCATTACCCGTTCTTCTGTCCATCCCCTTTCTGCCATCTGAGCTCTTGCGGTTTCATTTGGCTCAAATGTTTTAATTGCCCATCTGTGCCCTGCAATATCTTTATATTCATCCACCGAGCCCCAGCAGCCAGCTCCGAGTTTTCTTCCTGTCGGTTTGAATGTATCGCTTGCTATTGTAGCATCTTGTTCTACGTCCTCTGCTTTGATCGCTAAATTTGATTTCATTTTTCACCATCCTCAATTACGTCTATAGTAAGTTGCATCATTGTTCCTGGTTTCAAATGTTGTTCGAGAATTCTTGGAATTACAATTATTGATTGGCTTCCATGTTTCGCCACTTTTTTTGTTATGATAAATTGTTTAGCTGCCATTTTTCAATATCTCCTTATGTCTCCTTCACAATTTGTGCAGAATTTTGCTCCGCCATTTCTTGCAGCGGCCATTGCTTGTTGAATAGATTTCTGTAGACTAATTTCTTGATGCATTATGCAATCACTATCTGCGCAGTGTGTTCCAAGACATTCATAGGTGTCTCTTCTTCGAGGGTTTGGTGCCCCAAATAAATGTCCTAACTCGTGTTGAGCGACATGTCTCGCATGAGCTTCATTTGCAAGTCTTGCAGTAGACAATAGCACCATACCTAACCGGTCTCCCTCTAACTGATATTTTCCACCAAAAACCCAATTATTATCTGTTTGTCCGTTATACAAATCTTCGTCTATAATTATAAATTTTCCAGCATCTCTATTCTGGCGATTAAATGTAGTATTAACAAAATAATTCATGAAGGTATTTGCATTTACTTGATTTCTTGTAGAATTATAACTTGCTTGAATTATTTGCTCGAACATATCCGCGTTAATTCTTTTAGCAACCTGTAAAGGTCTAATTCGTGCAATCTCTCGCAGAGCGTCTAAAGTATTGCTAATATGAAGTCTTTTACTTCCATCTAAAATGTATAGAGCGTCTGTCATATTTGCCATTAGTTAGCTCCACGAACTACAGGGTCTTGGTTTTCTTTTGGCAAGGTTAGAAAATGCTTTTCTATTCTACTTGGACCGCAATGACACAAACCCTGAGCTTTTCTCTCTGCACATTTACCTGCAATGCAATATACGCAAGGCCTTTTTTCTGGCTTTGCTGCGTAGGGTTCTTGATTTGCTTGGTTGTATTGTTCTTCTGCCATGTTATTACTCCATAGTTATACATATTCTATACATAGGGGATTTATAAATCTTTCGATTAGGTGTTACTTAATAGTGACACTATCATCTAACAAAATACAAGGTTTATCACATAAATACTTTTAAAGAGAAAATGTGTTGAATTCTCATGACAGCGAAATTACCGGATTGGTATACTAATGGAATTAAAACAGCAAGGGGAATAATGAAACAGGGGTTAGATGATGAAAGATCTCGAAAATTAATTCATGGGCAAGCAGCCTATCCTACGAGATATGAATGGAATCAGATAGGCGAAGCGCAACAGAGAAGATTCAATGAAAACGTTTATGGAACTGCTACAACTCATTATATAGAAAGAATTCCATTTGTCCCAAGTGCTGTTAGGAATATGCCATTTAATCCTCTTCCTTGTCGGCTTTCTTCCGCAGGATAACATTTAAATAAACTAATTCTATAAATAGATTATGTTCTTCCAAAAGAAAAAAGAGATGGTAGATATTAGGGATTTACCTAGAAAAAATGCTGCATTTGGAAAGTCGTTTGTTCCAAAAGATGGTTATGGTTTTGTTGACTTAACTAAAAAAAGAATTTTACCTTCTGAATTACGAAAAATGAAAGGAATGCAAACAACGACTCAGCCTCAAACAAGTTCGGCTTCTACTTTTAGCTTCTTTGACACGCCAACACCTAGCCCTAGTTTTGGCCCAAGTTCTTTCCCTGTTTCTTCAAGTTCATCTTCTGAAACTGAGGAGTTATTACGAAAGGTCTCGATGCAAATTTCTGATTTAGATTCTAAAATGTATAAAATGGAGCAAAGAATTGAATTACTTGAGAAGAAAGCAGGAATAACTGATTCTTCTGGTAGTGGTTTTAATTGGTAAAAAACAAACACCTCTTTTAAATAAAAAATAAAAACAAATTAAGACATTGCTTAGTCGTCGTCTTTACCAATATGACAGTCTCCATAGCTCTGAGGACGATCTCCTACACAAGGACAGTAAAGAAAACACTTATCGCATCTTTCTTTAGATTCTTGAGGGTCGCATGTGCATTCTTGTGTATTACACCCACATCTACCAAAAGTTCTTTCTCCGTCATTATGGCTATTATATCCTGGCAAGACGGCTTCATTAAATATTAAAGGAATGGAATCTGTTCCTTCTGCCACACTATTTTCGAGCTTAAAATCTTTTTTACTCATTTTATTTCAACCTCCTTTCAAGGTAATCTATATCTGGAGTTTCTCCAAATCTAGAAAGTAAGTCACTGAGTAAAAGAGCCGTATTCGGGAAACATCTCTTGTTTTTTGTGGTATCGTTTATGCTTCCACACTGGGCACAGTTCTTTGCTCTACAATCTCCGCTACAATTCCATTTTGCAAAACAATCTTTGCATGAATCCATGCTACTCACCTTGCTTTCTCTTAATCTCTTAATTCTTTCTGGATAGAAAACAAATTTGTGTTTTTCTGAATCGTATCTTCCTATTTGAAATATTTCCGATAGTTCATCGCCTTCCCTGCAAGACTCCAAGCATGTTGTGGCTATTCCATTGGGCGCAACAAAGAAATTATCCTGTGTTGATCCACAAAAATGTTCTCCTAGTCTATTAAGACTAGCCCCGGAGTATGACACTTCTTTACCTAGTTGCCTTCCAATAGTCCTTGCCTTTAGAAGGTTTTCTACATATTCTCTTGGATCTGGTGCGCTTTCTTTAGTTGTATTACATCTCCCGCACTCAAAAAGTGGTTCAAGTTGAAACACTTTGTTTGAAGAGATAGAACTAAAAAATTCGACAATTTCAGACATGTGTTTAACACTTTCTTGTGTTACCGTAGCTCTTATTGAATAATTAAAATGTTGGTCTTCTAGATATTTTATTGTTTTCGTAACATCTTCAAAGCTCCCCTTCCCGTCTGCTTTGGGTCTTTGTCTATTCTGTATGGCCTCTGTTCCGTCTATAGAAATAGCAAGATTGCTAAAATTATTAACTATCCATTTGAGCCTATCAGGGCCAATAACCCCATTTGTGACTGCACCTATATTTTTTTTGAATTTTTTATTCTTTGTGTGTTCGTTAAAATATCTTACTGCTTCTTGAACTAATGGAAAAGCTGTAAATGGTTCGCCTCCACCGTGAAATCCCAGATGTACATACTTAGCCCCTTTCTCTTCTGCATTATCCAAAATGAGATCTATGGATCTATGCGCTAGTTCTGGTGTCATATTCTGGCCAATATCTTCTCCCGCCCTGGCATAACAGTATACACAACGAAGATTACATCCGTAGGTAGGTAATAATGTAACAGAGGTAGGATTATAAGAAAAATCCTCAGGGGTTTTTGTAGGCCGATGTTCTTCTAGCAAATGATTTCTTGCTAACATTTCAACTATTTCTGGATTAATTCGATCGCTATCTTCTCCAGAATTTATTCTTTTGAGAGTATTGACTACCTCTGAATTTGCCCTAATGAATGCTCCTTGCTTTGGTCCATAAATTAAAAATCTATTATTATCATCCGGAATAACAAAAATTTCCTCCAATTTACCACTAATCTTTCCCATTAAATTAAAAATCTGAAATCAGATTCCTCCATTGCTATGTTCATATCGACTCTCCTTCGCATGGGCCATCTGAAGATCCACATACCTCATCTGCTAAACTTTTGTAATTTTTAATTAGCCCTATCTTTTCTAATGCTTTATCCATAGCTTCTTTTTCTAATCCGTTCCCATTGTCTAATTGAACCGCGGAATCTCCTACTGCAAAACCCATCTTGTTTAGGGCGTAGTGACACATTACGGGATTTGGAGAAGCATATTTACCTATTATTGGTTTCGGAAATAGTGCGCTAAATAGTTCTTTAAATTTATTATTGAAGAATCTTGCTCCATCTATTTCTCCTTTTAATGCACAATCCACCATAAGTGCAATACCTCTTGGTTCAATATTCCCTGCAGTGGATATGAGACCGTGACCACCAGCGTAAATTGTTTCAACTGCATCTTCATCATTTCCAGCGAAGATCTTGAAGTTTGTGTTTCTAGTGAGTGCAATCTTTCTTTTTGTATCCTCTAAATCTTCTGGACAATTCTTTAACCCAATAATTTTTGGGTGTTGAGCCAAATTTTTAACAATTTCCGGCGTAAGTCCACTAGCTCTACCTGGAATTGAATATAAAATAATTTGCCCATCAATATTATTAGCAAGAGTTTCAAAATGCTTTTCTATGCCTGCATCAGATGGTTTAGTATAATATCCGTAAGCCGAAAGATGTGTAAAAACTCCTGCTTCACCCTCTATCCTCTTAGCTAGTTCGATTGCCTCCCATGTGATATTAGATCCGTCTGCTGCAATTACGTGAGCCTTTTTACCAAAAATATCATTTACATGTTTTACTAATACTACATGCTGGTCATAAGAAAGTGCAGATCCAGAGCCTGTTGATCCTGCTGCAACTATTCCCTCAATTCCATTATTAATAATATGAAAAACAATACTATCTAGGGAATTATAATTTATTTTTGGCCTGGATTCGCTACTAGTTTTATAAAATGGTGTAGCTATTGCTACATAGCATTGCTTCAAATCGCATTTCTTATTTGTGTTTTCCATAAACAGAAAGATATAAAAAGCAATATTAACTTTATGTAAAATAGTTCACAATGGCAAATGTTAGTTATTGGGTAAGAGAATTAATTAAGACACGACCGTATATAGCCGAATGTCTAGCTCAGGGAATAATTAATAATGCTGCATTGGCCGAAATTATGATTCCAGAAATAGAGGAAAAATTAGAAAAAAAAGTTAAGTTTTCTGCAGTTAATATGGCGATAAGAAGATTCTCCGAAAAGATTCATCCTGGATTTTTAAGTAAAGTTGTTTTTTCTAGAGATTCAGATATAGCCATTAAATCAAATCTAGTTTCAGTAGTTGTTTTAAATAAAAAAGGTGTTGCAAGAGATATTAAAGAAATGTACCACAAAATTTGTTCAGATAGAGGAGATTTTTTAAGAACAACTCAAGGGTTTAAGGAAATAGAGATTACCACCAACACTATTCATCTCAAAGATTTGGAAAAGATATTTGGAAAGGCGATAGTTAGAAAAATACCTAATCTTTGTGCCATTACTGTTCCGCTTCCAAAAGATGCAATCGATACTCCGGGATATATTTATTTAGTAACGCGGGCTCTCGCTTTAGATAAAATATGTCTAAAGGGTATTGTCCATACTGTAAATGAGTTAAGTATAATTGTAAAAGACTCTGATAGCGCGCATTCGTTCGAAATTATTAGAAAATTGATTAAAGAAAGATTGAGCTAATTTGAAATCAACTAACTAGTCTTTTAAGACGCCTAACAAGTGCATAAAATCTTAAAACATTTCTTGATGATCTGAATCTCTGCGTAACAGGTAACCTTTCCTCCAAAAGTATTTCTAGAGAAGGAAAAATATCTGCATGATTATTTTTTGTAGGGATTACTTTACCTTTGTTTAATCTTCTTTTTGTTTCTGATAAATTCTTCAAAATATTATCATGATAAAAGTCCACATCTTCATATTTTTTGTAGGTATATTCAGGAGTTTCTTCAAGAGGCGGGCAAGTTAGATCATTATAAACATCCCACCGAATAGGGAGCTGCCAAAGAAGATATAAATGCTTCATTTAAAACTTTAAATTAGGAAGTTTATATTCTTTTATATGATTTTACAACCAACATCCTTAAAAATCTCTAAAACTAGTGTTATCTATGGCAGAGATTGAAAATTTAGACAAGAAGATTTTAGCCTATGCTTTAAAGAACGCTGTGGAACATGAAGGAAAATGCCAAGCGGGTTCGGTTTTGGCCCCATTGTTTCATGAAGGATTGGAAAAAGATAAAGTAAAGTTTATTATGCCTGAAATAAACAACGCTGTGAAAAAAGTTAATTCTATGAAAATTGAAGAACAGAAAGAGGAGTTTGAGGAATTTGAGGAATTTATTTCGCATAGAAAAGAAAGACAAGGGATGCCAGAGTTAGAAGATGTGCCGAACACTGGGATTATAACGCGGTTTTCTCCATCTTCAAGTGCTTCTGCGTTTCATATCGGACATATTTTAACGGGTATGCCGTCGTGTTTGTACATTAAAAGATATGGGGGAAAGTTTTATTTGAGAATTGAGGATACAAATCCTGAAAAAACTGTTCCAGAATGTTATAAATCTTTTCCAAAAGAAGCTGAGTGGATTTTTGGTAATATAACTGAACAATATGCTCAGTCAGATAGAATGGAACTTTATTACAAGTTTGCAGAAGATTTGGTGAATAAAGGACTTGCGTTTGTTTGCACTTGCAAGAAAGAAGAAGATGATGAAAGCGAAGTTCCAAAAATTAGAGAGCCATGCAAATGCAGAGAAAATAAGATAATTGACAACCAGGGTAAATGGAAAAAGATGCTTGATAAAAAAGGTTTCAAAGAGGGCGAAGCTGTTCTAAGATTTAAGACTTCACTTAATACAAATAACCCTGCGTTGATTGATTTTCCGCTTGCAAGAATTAATCTGACTCCTCATCCGAAACAAGGAAAAAAATATCGAGTTTGGCCTTTAATGAATCTCTGTGTAACCCATGATGATATCGTTCAGGGATGCACTCACATAATCCGAGCGAAAGAGCACAGAGACAACGCTTTACGACAGGAAATGATTTTTGACGCTTTAAAAATAAAGAAACCGCACAGCTACTTTTTAGGAAGATATAAATTCGATGATATGCCAATTTCTAAAACTAAAATAACTGAAATGATTAAAGCGAAAAAATTCTCAGGATGGGATGACATTAGACTTCCGCTTGCGAGAAATTTTAAGAAACGAGGCTACCAACCGGAAGCGTTTGCAAAAATGGCAGAACAGAGAGGTTTGAGCGAAGTTGATAAATTAATTGCTAGAGCAGATTTATTCGCCGTTTTGGATAATTTTAATAGGGAGATTATAAGAGAAATGTCTATAATGAAAGAATTTTCTAGTGAAAAAAATAAGGAATTCAAAAACAAATATACTTTGTTAATGGATGATGCTTCTGAAAAAGATATTTTCTTTAAAGAGAAGTTGAAAGATGAGCAGATTTATTTTATGAAAGGAATTGGATTTGCTAAGCTTAATGGGAAGGAACTTTGGTTCTGTCATGAATAGTTATATTCTAGTATATGAATGCTTAAAAGCTAGATTTTTGTACAATTTATATGAAAAGTTGGTTCAGAAATAGAAGAACTGGAGAAAGACAAGATCCTAATTATCCCAGTCCTGATGAGATTATTAAAGGAGGAATCGCCCAATACATTAATGGTTATGTTATCGCTGCTCCGCTAGCAAAATCTCTTGCAGGAGTAGTCTTGAGCAGGGTGGATGAATTTGGTTTTAGGCCTAATATAAATGAGGGCTCTTTGGTTGAATTACTTGAAAATTTTCGTTGTACTCCTGGCATTTTTGCGTCTCCAGCCGATCATCTTCCAAAATATGAATATGCTAAATTTATTTCCCCTCCTTCAGACCAAGAAGACAGGGTTTCCTATATGATATTTGCGGTAAGAACAATATTAAATCTTCATGCGCTTGAAAGTTCGGGAGAATATTCCCATACCAAACACGCAGTGAATAACGCTGTTAGTGGCTGGGTTCATAGAGAAGAATTCAAAGCTATCTCTTATCCAGATGGTGAGAAAAAAAGGGAAAAAAGCAGAAGAGATTATAATAGTTTAGTTGTTGCTAGATACGTTAGGGAAGATACAGCTCTTGCTGCTATTTTTAGAAGAGTTAGGAAGGAAAATCCAATTGCATTATTGGGGGTTCTTGACACATCAGATAGTTTTGTTTGGTCTAAAAGACCTGTACTGATTATACCAGGAGCTAATGGGGAAGATATGAAAGTTGCATATGCATTCGAAGAAGCCCATAGAGATCCAGCTACAGTAAAATATAAAGAATTATTAGAGGCATCAAGAAAGAAAATAGCTGCATCAAAAAAATCCTAATCAAATCTAGCGTCTAAAACTCTTGAGTCTGGACTTAATAACAAAACATGATCGCCCTTGAATCTTAGAGCTCTTGAAACTTTTTGAACTAATTCCCGTCGAGCTTTGTCCATATAAAACTCCATAAATTTTTCTGGTTTTTCTTTTTTAAGAATTTTCCAGAATAAACCTTGAATGTTTGGATAAGGATATTTTGTTAGAACAACTGAATTACATTCTTTTCCAGGAAAGTCTACTCCACGAGAACATTTTGTTGAAAATAATAAATCTATTTCCCCAGTCTTAAAAGATTTTACAAGTCCTTTTCTCTCTTGCATTTGGAATAACTTTTCTTTTGAGATTAGATGTCTTAAGTTAAATTGTGCTATTTCCGAATCTGCTGGCAAATCTCCGAATGAGGAAACATGAACTAGCGTTGGTTTTTTTGAGTTTTCTATGCAAGCGTCTAGAGCAAGAAGATAATCTTTTCTCGTGAAAACTCCGGATTTAAAATTTTCATATTTACAGCTTTTTTCTAAACCTGTTCTGAATTTTGTAATTGTTCCAGGAGTTTGTGTTTCTGCTTCAATTATTTTGAATTTCTCTAAACCGAAAATATCTCTTAAAACAGCATCGGAATGAACTGTGCCAGACATTAAAACAGTTAAATTATTTTTTTCTATCAAGTCTTTAAATCTCCTGCCAATATTTACTGAAACCAAGTTTGCGTAAATGGTGTCTCCTCTTGCTTCTGCAAATAGCCCTTGTTGTTCAGACTTTGATTTTTCAAAAACCACATAAGTTTCGTCTATTAGATGTTCAAAAGTTTTTACAGATTCAAAAACGGAGTTGTAGTAATTTCTATCTTCATCTTCTGCTAAATACGGATGCTCCAAGATTTTTCTAAATAAATCATATAAAGGACTCATCGGAAGTTTTTCTATAGTTTCGTTGTAAAAAGAAATTACTTTGTTTGTTGAGAGAATTAAGTCTTTTATTGCGTGTTTATCTTCTGAACTTTCTGGAATTAAAGTTGCTAATGCATTTATTAGTCTTTGAAGATTTATTTTCTTTTCGTTTGCAAAACTGTCTAAAAAATCATCGCATTCATCAATTACATCTAAATCTGTTTTAGGTTTTCTTCCTACTGCAACTTCTAATAAATATTTTTGTGCGTTAAAAATTAAAACGTCTGAATCTATGTAGTTGTGATATTGCTGGTAATAGCCACAACCTTTAGCTCTTTCAAAAAATGCATATTCTTTTTCGCTTATAGAATCATATTTTCTTTTTCTTGCTTTTGATAAAACTTTTCCAGAGGTATCCGAAGGCATTAGCGGAGACCAATAAGGACAGGCGGCAGCTACGGAAACTCTTCTGACATCTGAAATTGTAGAAAAATCTTCTTTTTTTACCTCTTTGTTTTCTCCTATGTAGTCTAAAATTCTTTGCATATTTTTTTCCCTTAGCTCAATTGTACATGGAAGATATTCATAATCTGCAGTATGCTCTCGTGAATAAGGGCAGGAAAAGTTTCCTCTTCCTTTTATTACTGAAATGTGGAGTTTTTTTCCGTCTTCTTTTAGAATATAATTTTTATCTGTGTAATCACTTTCGTATTGGTCTTGAAGGCTTTTTATTGGAACAACTATTGAAGTTTTTTTAAAATGTTTTGCGAGGTTTAGTGCGATTGCAGATTTTCCTGAACCGCAAACTCCTTTGACAAAAATAACTTTGCTTCCTTGTTTGTATGCTTCCATAATCTCTTTTATCACATCTTCTTGAGTTTTTCCGTTGGAGAATTTCAAGGGTTCTAATTTTTCTCCAGAAAAGCTAAAAATATTTTTATCGTCCGGATTATCTTCTTCTTTTTTCCTAAATAAACTCCAACAAACTTTTTTAGAAGGTTCTGAAGAAACTGGCTGTTCACTTCCTGGAACAATAATTCTACCGTTTTCGTCGAAATCTACCATCTTTTAATCACCAGTTATGAAATTAGAATGAGGTTTTTAAGTATTTAGATAATGAGAATTACAAAAATTTCTCAACATATATTCCTTCCTTATCTAATTTGTAACCCAGGTTTTTATAATATTCTCTAACTCCGATTCCTGAAATAACTCTGATTTTTTTGTATCCTGATTTTTTCACAATTTTTTCTGCTTCTAACATTAGCTCTTTTCCTAGACCTTTGTGCTGACTGATTAAACCCTTTTCTCCCAGATTTAGAGCCGGACCATAAACATGAAGTTCTCTGATCATTGCTGGAACTGCTTTATTTTTCTCCAGTCTTAATCTTAATAATCCAAATAAAATGTCGTCTTTGTTTATGAATTCTAAAAAAATTTCTTTTCCGTTTGAGGCTGAGTAGGTTGTTATTTTAATTTTTAGTTTATGATTTATTTTTCTATTATCTCTCATGGCAAAGCCAACTTCTCTAAATCGGATTTCTTTAATTTTAATATTCTCTTTTCTAATTAGCTCTTCAATATCTTTTCTTAAATCGATTTTTAGCAAACCGCAAACTAAAAAACTTGGAGGAATTTCTCGCATTATTCTCATTGCTCTGCAATATCTAGGAATTAGTTTTAACATTTTAATTAAAACTTCTTGGGTTTGCTCTTTTGTGTAGGGTTGGAATTTTTTATCATAGTACCATCCTTCTAACGCACTTCCTTTTAGAACTTGACACGGATAAATTTTAATTTGGTCTGGTTTGAATCTTGAATCTGAAAATAACTTTTTAAAAAGTGTGATATCTTTTTTAATTGAACTTCCTGGTAAGCCTGGCATTAGATGGTAACCAACCTTTACGCCAGCTCTTTTTAATCTTTCAGTTGCTTCAGCAACATCTTTTACTGTGTGGCCTCTGTTTACTAATTTATAAATTTTATCGTCGATAATTTGCACGCCCATCTCAACTCGCGTTGTTCCCCATTCAAGCATATCTTTAATGTGTTTTTCAGAACAGAAATCTGGACGAGTTTCAATACAGAGAGCAGTGCATCTATGTTTTGCTGTTTCGTTTATTTTTTTAGCTTGTTCTAAATTTTTAGATTTTTTTCCGTTTAATGCATCATAACAACTTTTTATAAATTTAAATTGAAAATCTCTATCGTAGCTTAAAAAAGTTCCGCCCATAATTATTAGTTCTATTTTGTCTGTTGGATGTTTCATCATTTCGAAAGCATGAAGTCTTGCGTTGACTTGTTTTATTGGGTCGTATTGTAAGGAAGCTGCTCGTAAAACTGCTGGGCTTTCTGGAGTATAAGATTGTGGTGCGTTTAAAGTTGGACAAAAAACACAAACTCCATGAGGGCATTTTTTTGGAGGAAGCATAACTGCGAGAGGCGCAACTCCTGAAATTGTTTTTGTTGGTTTTCGTTGCTTGTCTGTCGGGGTGAAGGTTTTGACTGAATATTTCATAGAAATAATAAATTACTAAGGCTTTTAAAGTCTATTTTTCTGAAAATAATGGGGTGATGGTTTGAGTTCGCCTAAGAATTCTGAATAAAAATGACAATAGAAAGAATAGATTACGAATCTTACTTAAGAAGTCTCCTGGCTGGAAGAACAAAGCTTACTGTAGAGAATTCTGCCGAAGAAGTTTTAGATACTTTGGCTGTTATGCTGAATGAAGAAGATCCTCGATTTGCTAGAAGTGTCGCAAAAAACTTTACTCGAATTTTTAGATGGGGCGAAGGCTATATAGCTAATGAAATGGTTGAATTAGTACGTGCTAATGGCGATAGCAGAGGCATTAGGGGCGTATCTGTTGAAGATGCATTCGAATTAATTTATCCTGCTCAGACAATACATCAAATCAAGAAGTATTCAGGAAGTAACACCCAAAAATTGTTTAAAAATTCTCAGTTGTTTTATTTAGACCAATCTGCTTTAATAGACTATCTTAGAAAAAATTCAAGTACAGAATTAATTGTGCGTTTAAATGTACCAAAGTTTAGATAAGAAACAATTAAAAATATGCAGATCATGTTAAATTGAGAGGATGACCATGAACGACAAAGAATTTTTGAAGTTATTCGAATTAGATTGTAAGTATTATGACATAGAACAGAAAGAAGTTAAAGAAATATCCTGCCTTGTTTCTTTGAAAAACAAAACCATTCTAGATATTGGTGCAGGCATAGGAAGGTTATCCTTTCCCTTGTCAAAAATTGCAAAAAAAGTTATAGCGTTAGATAAAGACACGCGCTTGAAAAAGTTGTATAAAAAAAATAAACCTAAAAATTTAATTTTTATCGGAGATAGTTTAGAAAATTATTCTAAGAAAACAAAAATTAAATTTGATATTATTTTGGTTGTTTGGGCGGGCTTTAATAATAATTTTATTAAACATCTAAGAAAGATTTCTCATAAAGATACCATAATAATAACTATTACTGGAGACAGAAGGTCAGAAAATCATAAATTAATTAATCAGTTATTTAAAAAAGAATCTAAGACCTCTAGAGAAATAGAGCCACAAGAAGTAGTGCTAATAAAAAAAGAGAAAGTAGCTGTTAATGTGACTTATCCCTCTGCGGAAGATGCGTTAGCTTCTATAGATGCTGATCTTAAACTCTGGTCAGATAAAGCACTAGCTGGTCTTAATAGAATTAAAATTTTAAAAAGTATAGCAAGTCATGAAGAAAACAATAAAATAAAATTTAAAGAAACTGCTGTTATAAAAATGTACAAGTTTAAATCACTGAAATAGATTTCTCCAAACCCTTAAAAACCCCTAATTTCTAATATAAAATATGGAAAGAAAACATTTTGGAAACAAGGGCGACTATGAGAGGGGAGAGTTGCTTGAGGACGGTACGCCGAATCCTGATTTTCAGCTAAGAGTAAAGATGCCTAGGGGTCGGGAAGTAATGGGAATTATAACTCAACGGGTTGGAGCTGGAAGATTACTAATTTCTTGTATGGATGGGAAAGTACGAAATTGCAGAGTTCCTGGAAGACTTCGAAGAGAGCTTTGGCTAAGAGAAGGAGATGCTGTTATTGTTGAGCCGTGGGAATATGATGGAGATACCAAAGGAGATGTTTTGTATAAATATTCAAAGTCTGCAGTTGAAAAGTTAAAGAGAGATGGTTTATTGAAGACAAGTGCGAATGAATTCTAAGATGAAAAAATTAAAGGTTTTATGTATTTGCGCGAAAGGAAAAAACAGAAGTAGATATCTAGCAAAATATTTGAAAGGCAAGGGATATACAACAAGATTTGGGGGAATTGATGGGGGCGGAGATTTTGTTGAAAAAATAGAAAAAGAAATAACTGTTGAAGATGTTAACTGGGCAGATATTGTTGTGATTGTCAGAAAAAGATTAGTTGATATTTTTAATAAGAAATTTGGCAAGGTTGGCAAAAAGATTATCGCATTAGACGTGACTGACTCAAGACGGTTAATTCCTGAAGAATTTGCTCATTTAAAAGATTTAGATCACACAGAATTTCAGAAAAAATGGACTTATCCGCAACTTAGAAAAGCAATTAAACCCTACTTACCGTTAAAATAAATGGCACATTTATTGACAAATATTGGGGTATATGCATTAGTTGTGAAAGATAAGAAACTTCTTCTGCTACATAAACCTAGCGACCCGATTTGGACTGCACTTGGCGGAAGAATGGATGAAAACGATAAAGATCCTATTGATAGTTTAAGACGAGAAATTAAAGAAGAAATTGGTTGTGATGTTAAGATTGGAGATATTTTAGATGTTAAGCTTTGGTCTATTGATGGGAAAAATCATAGACTTGGAATATTTTATGTTTGCGAATTAGAAGACGAAAAGAAAATTAAATTGTCAGATGAACATGACGATTTTAAATTTTTTAGTTTTGATGAAGCTGTAAAAATGTGGAAGCAGTTAGAAAGGGGCGCGCATGGTATTGAGCTTGGGATGAAATTAAAAGAGAAGGGATGGATAATATGAAAACTATACTTGTTGAACATCCGAAGAAAATTTCAAAAGCAGTTCCATTACTTGAAAAGAAAATTAGAATTAGAATTTCACAGAACAAAAGTAATTTTACAATTGATGGAAGTGAAATAAATGAGTTTTATGTTGGAAGAATTATTGAGGCAATTGATTTTGGTTTTGAGCCGGAAGATACTTTGCTTTTGCTGAAAGATAATTATGTTTTGGAATATGTTGGAATTAAAGAGCACACGCACAGAAGCAATTTGGGAGAGGTTAGGGCACGAATTATTGGGACTGAGGGAAAAGCTAAGGCGGCAATTGAAAATCTTACTGGTGCGATAATTGTTATACATGAAAATAAGGTGGGAATTATTTCAGACACAGACCATATTCAGCAAACAATTCAGTCAATTATTTCTTTGGTTCAAGGTTCCAAGCATGGAAATGTTTTTGCTTATCTTGAAAAGCAGAATGCAAATTTAAGACAATTAAGAGATGGTGACTTTGGATTAAGAGATCCAAAGAAAGACAGATTAGATTCTGATGACGATTTGGAAGAAGATGAGGATGAAGAGTAGGCAGTTTCTAGGTTGAATACAAAACGTCCCGAAGAGGACTCGAACCTCTGACCCCATGATTAACAGTCACGTGCTCTACCAGCTGAGCTATCGGGACTCAGTAATTTAACAGAGAAAGAATGATTTTTAAAGGTTTAGTTTTCACAATCTAAATGTTTTTAAATAGGGCTTTAATAAAATAGAAAGGTGATTAAATAGGCTAAAGATAAATTCAAAAAAGATTTCTGGTTTTTAGGTTTGATGCTCTCTTGCCTAGCTGTATTTTTATTGACTTCTGCAAATTTATTTGCATTTCTTAGTATTATTTTTTTTATAATGGAAGCAAGTTATATTTTTGTAAAACTCTGGTGAGAGTTATGTTTTTATAGTAGATGTTACTTATAATTTTATGAGAAAAACCAAGTTTAAAGTAGATTTTGTTCTTTTAGTTTTGGCATTAATATTTTTTGTATTATATTATTCAATTCATTTGACTTTTTTTAAATTTCTCGCAATTCTTGTCCTTTTTATTGAACTCGGATATGTTATCATAAAGGCTAAGTAAAACATGGAAAAAAAGAAACTTATAATTGTTATACTTGGAGCAAAAAAAATACGCCCGCATTATCACTGGTTAAAGAAAGCATTTATTTTTCTGTATAATAAGTTAGGATTGAGTGCACTTTCTAGTTGGCAGTTGGAAGCAAAATGGAAAGAGAATTTTTATTCTGGAGATAGGGAGGTAATTTATCTACACTGGGGAAGAGGGATAAGTTCTTTATCAAGATTTTTAGCACTTAGAAAACTAAAAAAAATAATTAAAGAATACCAAAATACACATGATATCTATCTTATTGGGCACAGTTTAGGGGGCGAGGTTGCACTTGAAGCATGTAATATTTTTGATGGCATTATAAAAAAAGCGATTTTGGTATTTTCTGTAAATCAAAGAAAGAATATAAAAATAAAGAAAACTAAAATAGTAAACATATATTCTCCTGTTGATTTTTTTGTTCAGACCGTTATCCGAGTGCTTGCTCCTCTGACAGGCAATCAAAAGTTAATTGGCAATAATATTGCTAATATCTCATTGAATGAATTCAGGCATGAAGAATTATTTTCAAATAAAAAAATTAGCGGAGGAAAATTTAACGGAAAAACAGTTCCTCAAATGATAAATGATTTAATATGAAAAAAGAACGAGTTCTTTTAGCTCTTTCTGGAGGAGTTGATTCTAGCGTAGCTGCTATGCTTTTACAAAAACAAGGTTATGAAGTTATCGGCGCGTTTATGAAAAACTGGAGCGATACAAAAAATAAAATTACAGGCGAATGCCAGTGGAAAGAAGAAAGAAGATATGCTGAGAAAGTGGCAGCTTTACTTGGAATTAAACTGATTACACTTGATTTTGAAAGCCAGTATAAAAAACAAGTTGTTGGTAAAATGTTTGAAAAATACAGACGAGGAATTACTCCAAATCCTGATATTGATTGCAATAGGGAAATTAAGTTTCCTATGCTGATTAAAGAAGCTAAAAAAAGAGGAATAAATCTTGTTGCAACTGGACATTACATTAGAAAAAGGGTGAAAAAATATAGCGCATCCCACAGGGATACACCCATCGGAGCTCCAAAATATGAGCTCCTCCGGGCTAAGGATGAAATGAAAGACCAGAGTTATTTTCTTTATATGCTAAAACAAAATGAGATTAAGCATTGTTTATTTCCAATTGGAGATTATACCAAACAAGAAGTAAGGCAAATTGCGGAAAAGAATAAATTTCCTAATTTTAACAAAAAAGGAACTGTTGGAATTTGTTTTATTGGAAAGATTAATTTAAAAAGATTTTTGGAGAAGAAAATTAAAAACAAAAAGGGGAAAATCGTTGATCCTAATGGAAAAGTAGTTGGGGAGCATAGCGGAATTTATTATTATACAATTGGGCAGAGGATTGGGCCAAGATTTGGTTTGGAGATTACACATGAAGCTGAAAAGGGAAAAGATTATTCTCGTTGGTACGTTGCGAAAAAAGATGTGAAGAAGAATATTTTGGTTGTTGCACCTGAAAATCATGAAATACTTTTGAGGAAAGAAATAGCTGTTAAAGATTTTTATTTAATTGATGAAGACAAAAATGATTATAAGAAAAGAGCCCACAAGGTTTTAGTGAGAATAAGACAGGTTGGAGAATTGCTTCCTGCAAAGTTATTTTACAATGGAAAGTTTAGAATTATTTTAGATAAAGCTATTAGAGGAATTTCTGATGGGCAGGCGGTTGTGATTTATTCTGGCGAGAAAGTTTTGGGCGGTGGGGAGATAACAAGTTAACCCAATCTTTATAAATATCAATATCTTGTAAAAAATATGCAACTTGATGAAGCAATTAAAGAAAGAAAGAGTGTGAAAAAATTTACAGGCAAAGAAGTTGATTGGAGAAAAGTTCTTCAGGCACTTGACTATGTTCGCTTTGCTCCGATGGCGGGAAATATATGTTCTGTTAAATTCTTAGTAATTGATGACAAGGAGAAAATAAAGAAGATTGCAGGAGCTTGCCAACAACCATTTGTATATGATTCGAGTATGATTATAGTTGTAGTTTCTGATAGAACACAAGTTGATAAAATGTTTGATTACAACAAAAAAGGATTTGCACAGCAACAGGCTGGAGCGGCTATTCAAAATTTGCTTTTGGGATTGACTGAAAAGAAAATAGATCATTGTTGGGTTGGATTTTTTGATGATGACTTGATTAGAGAGGTTACGAAAGTGCCTGCAAGTCATGTTATAGAAGCTTTGGTTGCAATTGGAGTCGGAGTTAAAATAAGAATAAATAAAAAACCAAAAACAGAATTGGAAAATTTGGTTTTCTTTGAAAAGTGGGGAAATAACAAGATGGAACCCGAGCAAAAAGTAAGACACCATTTTGTTTAAGCATCTAAATCTTTATTAGAAATTTTAAATATGAACTCCTTCTTTTAGTAGAGTTAATGCTCTGCTGTGTAAAAATGGAGCAGTTGGATTATATTCTCTGACTGCGTTTTTGAATCCTTGTATATCTGTTCTAGTGTATAAATGCCCAGCTGGATAAATTAGTCCGCCTGTATTGTGGAGCCAATGGTTCTCTATTAATGGCCTTATTTCTAGACTATCTGCAGGATTTCCGGGAAAAACAACTTCAAAATTATCTTGAGGAATAGCTCCGTAAGTGAAAATAACTTGCGAATCAGTTTGTAGGGGATTTATAAAAACAAAGTTTGCACGAGGTCTTTCTTGTTGAATATCACCATAAAGAAAAAATCTATGAAAAATATTCCTATCCCAAATTCCAACTCGTCTACCAAAGTTTTCTCTTAATCTTCTTTGAATATCTTTGTTCATAAAAATATTATTTTAAAAGACTTTAAAAGGATTTATATAGAATTTTATACAGCTAAATAAGCGCCACAGTAGCTCAGTTGGTAGAGCAATTGATTCGTAAACAAAATTAAAACGAAAAATCAATAGGTCGGGGGTTCAATCCCCTCTTGTGGCTTTTTAGTGAAGATACGCGAGAATCATTCTAAGGTATCCGCATGGAGAACCATGGCATACTCTTCTTATTTCTACGGGAATTTTCCCGTTGTACTCGCTCTTAATTAGTCGAAGTTTGTGATATTTGTCTATTTTTCCTTGCCACATCTGTTTAGCTCTTTCTGCAATTGTTTGGTTGCTATACTGGTTTTTTTGCAAGCTTGACCTTATTGTGTGGTAGACTAGATCAAAGGGGAGAGCAAAATTTACTGCGAGCTTCTCAAGTAGACAAATTTTGAGTTGTGATTTCTCGAGTCTTACCATATTTGCGAGAATTATTGGAGGTTTATAAACATTATTTATGGAAGAAACAATAGCTTAATAAATGTCTTTTGTTTATCTATAGAAATGGATGATATTCTAAAAAAGAAAGTTTTTGATAAAATTAAAGAGATTTATCCAAAGATTTCTAATAAAGATATAATTGTTCTTTTTGGGTCTAGAGCTAGTGGTTTTGCTCTTCCAAATTCGGATATTGATATAAAAATATTCACAAAAAATTACACTGATTTTAAGAAAGTTTCTTATGAAAAAGGTTTACGAAATAAAGGAGAGGATGCAGGATTTGATTTAGGTTTAGATAACGGACTTGCTCTTGAAGTAAAGTTTGCGCAATTAAAAATCGCTAAATTTGACGTTTCTTTTTGCTATGACATTCTCCATGCTATTCCGTTAACTTCTAAAAGAGAGTTTGAGAAGTTTAGGAATCAAATAAAAAAGGAATTTGAAAAAAATTATGAGGGATTGCTATTTTATTCATATGTTGATTTTTTTAATGCATTTAAAAATTTTGAAGGTTTGTTAAAAAGAAATGATGAATATTCAAAAATTAATTTATATATGAAAAAGGGGATTGTTATTAAGTCTTTAATGAGGCTGGCGATTATTATGAACAAGAAACCATATACTTTTGATAAATATCTCGCGCATGAGGCTGCGAAGCTAAAAGACTGGGAAAAAATTTTAGGATTTATAGAAAAAATAAAGAAGATTGAAGCTTCAGACGATTATGTGAAAGTAAAGGTTACTTTGAGGGATTATCTCAATTCAAATATGCCAAAAAGAGATTATGTTGCAAATTGGTGGAAATTTCTTAAAAGATTTAAAGAAATGGGTGGGGACTAATAATCTTCTAGAAAATCTGAAAATAAAAAAATAAAAAAGGGAGAAAAAATCTCCCAAAGTTTTGTTTAGCTATTACTATTAACTGTAATCGTCTAAGCCTAATTCATTAACAGATGGTCCTCTTGAAGCTTGTTTACTTTCAAATTGGGATTTACCCAAGATGTAAGGTGACTTGACACCAGTCATAATTGTTATAACTCTAACTCTTCCCTGGAATTCTTTGTTAATTCTTGCTCCGATAATTACCTGAGCGTCAGGAGAAAGATGTTCAGTAACAATTCTACCAATGTTGTCGAATTCTTCCAACTTCATGTCTGGTCCACAAGTTACGTGAATCAAAGCACCAGTTGCGCCTCTATAGTCGACATCTAATAATGGATGTGTTAATGCTTGTTGACAAGCAGTATCAACTCTTGAAGTTGAATTGTCTTCACCGATACCGATAACTGCGACATCTCCGCCTTTCATAATTGCGGATACATCAGCGTAGTCAAGGTTAATCAATGACGGCATTGTTATTGTTTCAACGATACCTTTAATCATAGTAGATACAAGTTCATTTGCGACTGCAAATGCTTGTTCCATTGGAAGTTGTCCAGCGATATCTACAAGTCTGTTGTTATCTAAAACGATAACAGTATCTGTAACTTCTCTTAATTCTTGAAGTCCAAATTCAGCCTTGTCGATTCTTGCTTTTTCAGCTTCGAACGGCATTGTAACTACAGCAATTACTACAGCTCCTGCTTCTTTAGCAAGTTGAGCTACTACTGAAGCAGCGCCAGTACCTGTACCGCCGCCCATTCCAGCTAGAACGAAAACCATATCAGAACCCTGTACAGCTCTCTTCAAGTCGGAAATTGCCTCCTTCGCAGCCTCTCTGCCTCTTGCAGGATAGCCACCACAACCAAGACCTCTTGTCAATTCCTTACCAATAAGGATTTTTTCATCAGCCTTTGTAATAGATAAGTGTAAAGCATCAGTATTTGTTCCGTAAACAGTCGCACCAGTTATTCCTTTATTGAATAACCATGTAGCCATATTACATCCACATCCACCAACACCAAAAACTTTAATATTTGCTTTTCCAGCCTTAAGCTCGTCGAAATTTATACTATTTTTGTCAGCATTTTGTATTGCTTCTTTTGCAAAATCTAAAGCCATTTTTTCTCTTTTTTTTAAACCTCCTTTCAGTGAGCCTCTTTCTTTCGAAAAAGTTAATAAAACCATACTTCTCCTATTTAAAAATACTTTCGTTTTGCAGAATATAGATTATTTTAGAATTTTTTGAAAAAATTTCGGAGAAAAATTAAAAATAAAAGTTATTTTTTAGAAAAATGTTATTATTTATACTCTTGGAACATAACCCGTTGGGCTTTCTGTTGGAAATTGCAAAGTTGTTGCGCCTCGAGGTTCGCCTTCTCTTGATTTTGCTGGTTTTTTTTCTGGAACAATTTGTCTTATAATTTCTTTTGCGCTTCCTTTTCTAAATTTAACAGCGGCTCTATCTACGTCGCCTTTAGATGATAATGATTCGCTTAGGTAAACCAATCCTGAGAATATTCTTCTTACGGTTGAAACATTAGCTGCAAGTAATTTTTCTTTTTCTTCAGTTAAGACTTCATCTTCAGAGATATTTCCTCTTCCTACTTTATGTCCATAATCACCAACATCATACTCTACAAAAAAAGGAGTTCCGGCGCCCTGAACAAATCTTTCATATGCTATACTCACACCAATAGTCACTTCGGGCATAGTGTCTATTAAATTTGCAACTTTTCTTCTAAAGCCTTCTATTGGTACGTATATCATCTTAAAATATTGATGTATAAAGACTTTTTAAACTTTATGGTTTTGTTGTATCTTAGTAATAGTAACAAAAGCGAAAGATTTAAAAAGGTTATTTTTGTGTATAAAACATGGAAGAGTTTACAACATCAGTACAAGAGGCAAAAGAAAGAAGTGCTGAGTTTTATAGAGGAATAAGAAGAAAGGCAGGAATTGGAATTTTAGCTTTAGCTGCATTGGGCGGATTTGGTTATCTTTGCCACACCATAGCTGCAGACAATAGAAGAGAATATGCTCCTGCTCAAGAATATTTGGATAATGCAAATTCATTACTGGCTTCTGGAAGAACAAATGAAGCAATATACTCGGCTAGACAAGGATTAGAAATTGTAGCGCAGTTAGACCAGAAGAATGTACATGAAGGATTTTCTGCTCCAATGTTTTTAGAAAGACGATTGAAGAAAATAGCAGAACAATAATCCTATATCTAAAATCTTAAAAAGCCTGTTTTCTATAGTGTTTTATGAAGATACTTTCGTTACATTGTGATTATATTAAGTTTAAACCACTTAAGCCTGCAATTAAAGGAATTGAACTCGCGAAAGGCGAAGAAAAGCAAGTTGAAGTTAAAGATCCACTTGTAATCTTGACTGCTATTGAGAAATCTGACGAAGAAAATAAAAATATTGTTTCTGATTATATTAAAAACATTCTGGATTTGAAAGAAAAGATTGGAAAAGTTGAAAGACTTGTCTTGTATCCTTATGCGCATTTATCTTCATCACTTTCTGCACCTGATTTTGCAAAACAAGTTTTAATCGATGCTGAAAAAGAACTAAAGACTAAGAAGATTGAAGTTTTTAGAGCCCCGTTTGGATTTTACAAAGAATTTGAACTGAAGTGTAAGGGACATCCTTTGTCTGAATTATCGAGAAGTATTGGAACACAAACTGTTGAGGTTAAGAGCAATGTTGTGAAGAAGGAAGAGAAGACAAAAATTGTTGACAAACCACTAACAGAAGAAGAAAGAAAACAAATGTTAAATCGTTTCTCGCAAGTAAAATTAGACACTAGTCAATTAAAAGATAATGATCATCGTATAATTGGACAAAAACTAGGATTATTTATGTTTCATGAAACAGCACCAGGAATGCCCTATTGGCTTCCAAAAGGATTAACACTCTATAATGAATTAGTAAACTTCTGGAGAAGAGAACATGAGAAAAGAGGCTATCAAGAAATTGCAACTCCATTAATGAATAAAAGCGAATTGTATAAAATTTCCGGACATTGGGATCACTATAAAGATAATATGTTTATTGCGCATACTGACGAAGATGAAGATTATTGCTTAAAACCTATGAATTGTCCAAATGCTATGATTGTGTTCAAAATGCAACAAAGAAGTTATAAAGAATTGCCGCTAAGGTTATCTGATACAGATAGATTACATAGATTTGAAAGATCTGGAACATTAAACGGACTTTTAAGGGTTCGAGGATTCCAACAAGATGATTCTCATAATTTTATTACAGAAGAGATGATTGAAAGCGAATATAAAGAAATTTTTAAAATCTGTGATTTATTTTACTCTATATTTGGATTAAAATATTCATTTAGATTATCTACAAGACCAGAAGGATTTTTGGGAGATATAGAAACTTGGAATAAGGCTGAAAAGATTTTGAAAAAGATTTTGAAAGAATCTGGAAAAGAGTTTGAAGTTCTCGAAGGGGATGGAGCGTTTTATGGTCCAAAGGTAGATATTGACATGAAAGATTCCATGGGAAGAAAATGGCAAATGGGAACTGTTCAATTAGATTTCCAGTTACCGAAAAGATTTGGTTTGGTTTATACTGATAGTGATGGAAAAGAAAAAACGCCAATAGTTTTACATAGAGTTATTTATGGAGCATTGGAAAGATTTATTGCTATCCTATTAGAAGAGACAAATGGCAATCTTCCAACTTGGCTTTCGCCTGTGCAAGTTAGAGTAATTTCTTTTACTGACAGAAATAAAAAAGCTGCTGAGAAGATAGTTGAAGAAATGAAAGAAGCTGGAATTAGAGTCGACGCTGATTTGGATTCAAATACTGTTAATGATAAAGTTAGAAAAGCTGCTGAAATGAAAATTCCGTATTTAATTACAATTGGAGATAAAGAAGAAGAAAAGAAGACTTTAGCTGTTAAAAAACGTGGAGAAGATAAACCAAAATTCGGTGTTGATAAAAAGAAATTTATTTCTGAGCTACTAGAAGAGATTAAAGAGAGAAAATAAGATGGAAAACGAAAAAAGATTTAGCGCAGGAGTTTTTGCAATAGTTTTTAATCAAGACCTATCCAAGATTTTACTTTTAAAAAGAAATGAGCAAAAGAGAAAGAAATATGGTGCAGATTGGGGCAATGTTGGGGGAATTTTGGAATTGGGAGAGTATTCTGTAGATGGAGCAATTAGAGAGGCGTGGGAAGAAACTGGATTAAAGTTAGATAAAAATAAAATGAAACTTCTTGAAATAATTGAGAGTCCAAACTTCCATGAAAAGTTTCACGGATTTCACTTTGTTTATGGAATTGCAATTGATGAAAACGAGAAAGTTATAATAAACGACGAGTCTGATGAAGCACAGTGGTTTGGTCTCGGCTCTCTTCCAGATAGAATGATTGACAAGAAAGAAGATATCTTGAAATGGCAAAAAATGATGAAGAAATAAGCAACAATTATCCTTAAAAAGTCCAGTTTTCTGTATTTTTCATGTCAAAGTCAACACAATTGCTGGAGAGATTGAAAAGCAAACCTAGCTATAATAAATTTATAGATGCGAATCCAGATGCTTTTCTTTATGCTATGTTTTGTATAGTTTCTGCAAATGAGAAAGAAGGTGACAAAATTCAGTTTGATTTTTATTTGCCAAAAGAAAAAAAGATTTCTTATTCAGAATATCCGTTTGATGAAGTAAAGGTTCAAAATCAAACTACAGAATTTGTTCCGAAACCAATAAATATTGAGAGTTTTAAAATAGATGTTGAAGATTTGTGGAATGTTGTTGAGAAAATTCAGAATGAAAAAAGTGATAAATCTGTTATAAATAAAATTATTGCTATCTTTAAGGAAGATTGTTTGGACTTAACTTGCATGTCAACTAGTTTAGATATTTTGAAAATAAAAGTAAATCAAGTTTCTGGAGAATGTATTTCTTATAAAAAAGAAGGATTAGCGAATTTTGTGCAGATAAGAAAGGGCGAGAAGAAATAATTACTTTTCGACTTCTAATTTATCAATTCCGCCCATATAAGGAACTAAAACTTTAGGAATTTGAACTGTTCCATTTTTTTGTTGGAAGTTATTTAGAATTGCTATTAATATTCTGTTTGCAACTCCTGCCGTAGCATAAATTGTATGTAAAAAATCTTCTTTGCCTTCTCCAATATACTTGATATTTCCTCTTCTAGCTTGAAAACTGCCTGTCATTCCAATACTCCCTGCCTCTCCCCAACGATTTTCTCCTGCTAGCCAAACTTCTATGTCTTTTTCAATCATTGCCTTATTTGGCATATCGTTTGCTCTGTGTGCGATAATTCTGTGCGGAATTCCAAGAGTTGTATAAAGTTCTTTTAATCCATCAAATATTTTATTGTATTCTTCCTCTTCTTTCTCTGGTGTTGTTAAAAGTGTTAGTTCAACTTTATCAAACTGATGAGTTCTGTAAAGCCCCTTGTCATCTGCATGATTTCCGGCTTCTCTTCTGAAACAAGGAGTATAGCACATAAATTTTTTAGGTAAGTCTTTTTTATTGAATGTATCGTCCTTAAATATAGCTAAAACTGAGATTTCTCCTGTTCCAACAAAAACTTTTCCGTCTTCTGTTTTGTAAACTTCTTTTTCTCCGCCCGGATAATGTCCTGTTACATAAAGATTTTCTTCATTTACATAATAAGGAGGAATTAGCTCATAATATCCTTTTTTTCTCCAAAAATCTAAAATATAATTTGTAATTGCTCTTGATAATCTGGCTGCATTTCCTCTTAAAATCCAACCCCTGTCTCCTGCTGCTTTAATGCCTCGCTTGAAATCTGCTAAATTTAATTCAGTTAGAATTTCCCAATTTGTTTTTGGTTCAAAATTAAATTTAGGTTTTTTTATTTCACCTTCGAAGTCAACCCTATCTTCTTTTGCTATGGGAACATTATTATGTAAAATATTCGGAACTTTATAGAGTAAGGCGATGTATTCTTTGTTAAGTATTTCGTATTCTGGCTCTGCTTTTTTTAATTTTTCATTATTTTCTTTACTATGTTTTACAATTTCATCTGCATTCTTCTTTTCTTTTTTTAATAAGGCTATTTTTTCTGTTAAAACATTTCTTTGTCTTCTTAAATTATCTATTTCTTGCTGGAGTTTTTTCAAATTATTATATTTCAAAATAATTAGATCTACGTCGACATCTTTTTCTCTAGCTTTACAAGAGTGTTTAACGATTTCTTTATTTTCTGTTATGTATTTTATGTTTAGCATGTTGTTTCCTGTATCAAAAGGTTCATAGAATTCTGAAGAAATATGGACTTCAAAACCTATAAATTAGATTTTGATTTAGTTTGAACTAGAACTGCTTACTGAAACGCTTGCATTCAAGTTCATTCTTGTTTCCATGATTAAATTAGAATTAGGTATTTTATAAATGTTTCGTAAAATTACTCTAGTAACAAATCCTTACACGCAAAAAGTTCTTCGTTTCTCAGTGTTGAAAGTTCTAGGTCTAAAATATTTTCTTTAAATTTTTCATTTAGCTCGTAAATGATATTTTCAATTTCTTGAGGTTTTTCTGCAAAAAACTCTGCTTCTAATTTCCACGGACCAATTGCTCTAATAATGTTGATACAACTAGGTTTGCTTTTTAAGAAATCCATAATTTCTCGTTCTTTTTCATCTGAGTAAACTCTTGGAAACAATAATAATTTATAGTGGTCAAAGCCTAGCTTTTCGTAGTTAATATTTGTTTTATAGATCTGCACTATTCCTTTCTCTTTTAAGTTCTTTATTCTATTTTTTATCGCGTCGATACTTAGTTTTATTTTTTCTGAGATTTCTGTTAGCTGAATTCTTGCGTTTTCATGAAGAATCTTAATTAACTCCTTATCTATTTTGTCTAGTTTATTTTGCTCAATTTCTCCCCAGAGGTTAAATGTTTCTATTTTTTTGTCGTTGGTAAAAAAATCTTTTTTATAGATTTCTACGTTAATCATTGTGCAAAATCTTCTATTTGTGATAATATTTCCAAAATTCTCTAGGATTTCGTTTTCTATTTCATTAAATTCTTTGTGTGTTTTTGCGAAAAGAGCAATTGCCATATTCCAGTTACCAATAGATTCGAAAATTGCGAAAACACTCTTTTGTTTTCTTAGATATTCTTTAAATGTGTTTTTTTGTTCGAGATTTCCGTTTAATTTAAAAAATAGTTTATATGATTGGTTACCAAGTTTTTTATAGTCTATATAACAACTATATCCGAGAATTATCTTTTCTTTTTCGAGTCTATTAATTCTATATTTTATTGTGTCTTTTGAAAGATGGCAAGCTGTCGCTAATTCTTTTAATGTAATTCTCGGATTGTATTCTAGCATAAAAAGTATTTTCTTGTCGGCTAGGCCTAAATTAGATAAGCTGGTTATTTCTTCCATATTTAAGTTTAATTGCTACTTATTTATAAATCTATCTTAAAAAGGATGGCTTTTGGCTAATAACTTTAATATAGCTGTTTCTCTCTATTGTTACTGTAAAGGAGTAAAATAAGATGACACAAACAAATACAACTCAGGGAATAGAGAAAGAGATTTGCCCAGTATGGGAAGAGCAGTCTAAAATTAGCTTTAATACATACGATGCTCGAACAGATGCTACTGGAAGTCAAGATTTATTTGGATTCATTAGCAAGCTAGAAAAGGAACTTGAAGGCACAGAAGGAAAGGTTGTAATTAATGGCGGTCATTTTATACCAAACATTGGAAATCCTGATGCAGTTAATGGGAATCCGCGAGAAACCTGGAATATGGCTTGCTATACTGCAAAAAGGCTGCAAGCCAGAGGAATAGATGCTAGAGTTAGTGTAATAATTAATGATTTGCCAATAAGCGCAGAAGATAGACAGAAGATGCCTTATTCTATACCTGAAGCTTTTTTGAAAGTAGCACATAATTATGGAGTGAGCATCATGAATGATTCCTCAGATAAGGAGAGAGCATATTCTGAAAAAAGATGCGCTAATAGTTTCGGAAGAGATGAAACAAGGGCAAAATATGCTTCCATATATCCTGAGAAAATTAAAAATTATTGTGTAAGTGCAATTATAGATTATCTTAGAGATATACAAAAACAAGGAGCGACAAAATCTATTTGGATAACTCCAAAATGTTCTTGGAAAAATATGATTGAGGCATTGAAACTGTATACTAAACACGAGGGCGGAGTTCAAAATGAATGCTACTTTGAAACTCCGAATTGTTTCAAATGAAATTTAGCTATAGCAAAATGCCGAGAATATTGATTGTTGAAGATCAACTAGATACACTGAGAAGTTTGGAAACTGCAGTGAGAACTGTTTTCCCCAAATATCATCCTAGCTTTCAAGCATATGAAGTTGCTAGATGTTATCAAGAAGCGCAGAGTGCTGTTCAAAATAAGGTCTATGATTTTATTTTATTGGACCACAGAATGCCCGAGTTCCCTTTCCCAGAACCAGAGGTAATCAGAAATGGAGGATCATTAAGTGATTTAACAAAAGAAGAACAGGCAAAATATTTTCAACAAGAAGATGAAAATTCTAGAAATTCTAAAGGAGTTGGATATAATTTGATAAATATAATTAGAAAAACAAATTCTGAAACAGTAGTTATTGGAACTTCTTCAATGGCAAAAGAAATTACAAGATTTTCCCAACCAGATTATTCAATGAGAAAATTTCCCGGACAAGCTGAAGAAGATTTGGAGAAAATATTATCAATAGAAGGTGAAAAATAAAATATTAGTCTAACTTAAAAACTTTCTCTTCTGTCTCTTCTAAAACTATTTCTATTTCCGCCAAAGCCTCGACCGCCATCTCTACTTCGTGGTCTAAATCCGTCTCTTCCGCCGTCACGACTTCTGAAATTATTTCTTGATCTGAAACCTTCGCTTGAACCTTCTTCCCTAGCTCTAAAACTTGAACGTGGTCTTGAGCCGAAAGATGAACTTGTTCTGCTGAAGCCACCATGACTTGCGCCATCGCTTCGTCCTCTAAATCTCCCGCCTCCTCCGCCGAATCCACCACGTCTGCCTCCACCAAAGCCCCTGCTTTTTTGAACTGCCATTTCAGCTCTTTCAAATTGAGGAGCTTCTAATCTTTGTAATTCTGGATGTTGTCGGTTTATTCTCGAAAAATTTTCATAGTCTCTTGTTCCTAAAATTGTAACTGCTTTTCCGTCTGCTCCTGCTCTTGCTGTTCTGCCAATTCTGTGAACGTAAGCGTCTGACTCTATTGAGGAATCGTAGTTGTAAACATGAGAAACTCCTTTAATGTCTAAACCTCTTGCTGCAACATCTGTGCAAACTAAAACATGAATATTTTTGTCTTGGAATCTTTCCAGAGTATCGCTTCTTTTATTTTGGGAATGTCCGCCATGGATTGCCATTGCTTTTATTCCGTTTAATTTTAAATTATCAGCGACGAAATCTGTATTTCTTTTTGTGTTACAGAAAACCATAACCAAACCTGTCGAATCATTTTTTAATAAATGAACTAAAAGAGAAAATTTTTCGTTGTCCGGAACATCGTAGAAAATTTGAGTTAATTTTTTTGGGTCTACATTAGATTCTGCTGAAACTTTTTCAGGATTTTTCATAAATTCTCTTGCTAATCTTGAAACATCTTCGTTGATTGTTGCAGAAAAAAGCATTGTTTGCCTGCTTGGTTGGCATTTGGAAATAATTCTTTTAACGTCATAAACGAAACCCATATCGAGCATTCTGTCTGCTTCGTCGAGAACTAGAGTTTTTATTTTATCTAGTCTCAAAGTTCCTTGTTTTAAATGGTCTAAAATTCTTCCCGGTGTTCCGACAACTACTTCTGAATTTGAAATTGCTCTAACTTGAGGATTGTAAGAAACTCCGCCGTAAACTGCGCAAAATCTTAAATCTCTGTTTGAAGAAAATAATTCTAAACTTTCCATAACTTGTTGAGCTAGCTCTCTTGTTGGTGTTAAAATTAAAGCCTGAACTCCTTGCATTGGAACTGTGTTTTGAATAACTGCTGCGCCGAAAGCCAGGGTTTTTCCAGAGCCTGTTGCTGCTCCGCCGATAACGTCTTTTCCTTGTAGAACTAAAGGTATTGCTTTTTCCTGGATTTCCGTCGGTTTCTCGAACTTCATGTCCGAAAGAACTTTTAGAATATCCTCGCTTAATCCGAGTTTTCTGAAATTTTCCATTTTATTCAAGAAGTGTTTAGCTTTCTGATAAATTAAAGAATTTTTGGGAGTTTATAAAGCTACCTACTGATTAGGAGTTATTATAGACTTTTGAATGAGAAGATTTTTATAGTTTGAGAGAGATGAATGAGAATGGGTGAAAAAGATAAAAAGGAGGGTGTGTCTAAATATGAAAAATTAGACGTCAATCTCCAAGGAGGAGAGGGAAGGTTTCCTGGCCAATGGAGTTTGTGGGAAGGGTTTTATCCAGTTTGGTCTTATATCCAAAAAGAGAAACCAAAGTTTATTATCTCAACACTAAGCTCTCCTATTCCCTATGCAATAGCTCTGAAGGAAAGTTTAAATTGCTTAAATTTAGGAGTTCAACCCAAATTCTTAACAGTGGATTCTCATGATTTATCAGATAAAGCTGTTAGTAATATGGCTTCAAAATTAAAAAAATATGGTATTAAGTCTGATGACAATATTTTAATTTTTGATGAGCACGGCAGAGGAGATTTTTTCCCTGTTCCTCAAGATTATGTTTTTGATAAAAATAAACAGAATGTCTTACGTGCTCCCGATCCCTCAGACAATTGTGGTTTTCGTAATTATGGTACCTTATCCCGATCTTCTTCTATTATTAGGAGTGCAATAAATTCTTTAAATTTGAAAAATAAGGTTATTGCTCACGCTATTCCTCTTAGGAGATTAGGGCCTTTCTGCGGGACAGGTGGTGCTTATACTTTTTGGAGGAAAAATTACAATTTTAATGACGAATCCCAAAAACGCTATTTAACTCCTTCAACTTTAGAGGAAGCGCTTATTGTTAAAAAGAACCACGAAGATATTAAAGTAAAGACAAGAGAATATTTGCAAAATATACATTCTAAATATCTTCCGCCTAATTGCGAAAAAGAAGAACCAAAAGTACATAAAGAAAATACCATAAAGTTACAGAATATTTTGAATGCTTTTCTCTTTATTGGGGGGTTTTCAGTTTTCACAGTTATATTAGGGGCAAATTTTACAGGCAATGCAATCGCAAATTTATCAGATACAACTTCCAATTTTATTGGAGCAGGATTATTTTTAGTTGCTGTGTTAGCTGGATTGTTTTGGATGAAGAGAAGAAAGTAATTAACAACTCTTTTAAATCTCAATCTTCTAATCATTTTATGTCAACTTCACAGGAAAAAGTTTGGGATGAAAATCTAAAAACGAAAACATTATAAATGGGTTATTTTTAGTATAATTATATACCCCCTAGGCTTGCACGTCAAACCTAGGTTTTTTATTTTATGGCAGAAAAAGAGATTAAAAACCGTGTTGCTATTTTTATTGATGGAAGTAATGTCTATCACACTTTAAGAAAATTATTTCCTGACAAAAAGCCAAATGATTTCAATTTTGAAAAATTTGTAAACTATATTTTGGAAGGCAGAGAACTTGTAAATGTGTATTATTACAATACTCCTTTAGACATAATGCAAGATAAGGAAAAATATATTAAGCAACAAAAATTCTTTGATAAAATACAAAGGATTCCGAAATTTATTTTTGTTTTGTGTAGAATGCAAAAAGTTAAAATTGATGGAAAAATTATTTATCAAGTAAAGGAAGATGACATTCATTTGGCAGTTGATATGGTTAAACTTGCATTTAATGATATTTATGATATGGCGATTTTAGTTTCTAGCGATGGAGATTTTGTTCCTGCTGTTGAAGCAGTTAAAGAACGAGGGAAAACTACAAGGAATGTCAGTTTTGAAAATAAATTTTCGTATCATTTACAACAAAAGTGTAATAGTTTTAGCCGATTGAAAAAAGATGTTGTAGAAAGATTTTTTGACTAATGATAAATCAGGAAAAAGTTTGGGATGAGATTGCAAAACATTGGAATGATTTTAGAGAGATTCCTAGTCCTTCGGTTGTTGGATTTCTAAAAGATAAGAAAGACAAGATCCTAGATTTGGGTTGTGGGAGTGGAAGAAACTTTTCTGCGATGGGGAAAAATGTTGAATTATTTGCTGTTGATTTTTCTAAAGAAATGTTAGATTATTCTTCTAAAAAAGCTAAAGAAATGAAGCTGAATGCTGTTTTTGAGAAAGCTGAAACTGATAAACTTCCTTTTGAAGATAATTTTTTTGATGCAGCAATTTGTGTTGCTGTGATTCATTGTATTGAGTCTGAAAAGAAAAGGCAAAAGACAATTAAGGAGATTTACAGAACTTTGAAGCCAGGATGCGAGGCATTTATTTCTGTTTGGGGAAGGAATTCTCCAAGGTTGAAGAATAAGCCGAAAGAGTGTTTTGTGCCGTGGTCAGTTAATAATGATAAAGAATTTAGAGAAGGTGAGGGGAAAATTAAGCAAGAAAGATACACTTATATTTATGATTTGGAAGAGCTGAAAAAAGAAGTTTTGGATGCTGGGTTTAAGATTGAGAAAATTTGGGAAGAAAGGAATGTGAATGTGATTGTACGGAAATAGATATTTAGATAGTTTTTTATAGTTTATTTAATATTTTTAATAAAAGAGGGTTGGAAATGAAAATTAGAAAAGCTACAGAAAAAGATATTCCTCAACTAATTTTGCTTATTAAGAAATCATTTGAGAAATCAAAATCTTGGGCAATAGATGAAACGAATAATGTAATCAATAAAAAAGAGGGAGTAATTTATGTTGCAGTTGATAACAACAAATTTATTGGATTTATTGGGCTAAAAAAGTATCAAGAACGTCCATGGGCAGAGAAGTTTATAGATTTTAAAAAATCAATTGCGCTTTCGTGGATTGCACTTTTAAAAGAATATAGAGGTAAGGGTATTGGCTCAAAATTATTAGACGTTGCTGACGAACAAGTCAAGAAGTGGGGAAAGGAAAGGATATGGCTAAATTGCAAAGAAGATAGGATTAATTTTTATAAAAGAAATGGGTATGAAGTAGTTGGATATTTTATGAAACAAAGAGAGGAAGGTAAAAGACGGCAATATATCATGGAGAAAAAGTTATTAAACAAAGAAAGCAATTAATAAATATGATAAAAAAAGAGTTGGCTGAAAAAGTAGAAGCAATTGTTGAAGTTTTGAAAGAAAGATATGACGCAGAAGTTGTAATTATTGTTGGTTCAAGAGCAGTCGGAGATTACAAAGAAACTTCTGATTGGGATATTTATATATTTTCAAATAAAAAACCCTTTGACAAATCTCCTCAAGAATTCAAGAGTTGGCTACCTGCGTTGATTAAGAATGAAGATTTGGATGTCTACGTTAATGGTTTTGATAAAAAAGCTTATCCTGAAAAATTATACAGAGATTTAACAAATTCAGTTGTTGTATTAGATAAAGATAATTTCGGGAAGAAATTGAGAGAAGAGGCAATAAAAAGATATGAAAAGGGGCCTGAAAAATGGACTAAAACTTATGCGCAATGGAGAGTAAATAAGTCTGAAAGATACATGAAAAAATTTAAAGAGCTAATTACAGAAAAAAACTATCAGGAGCTATTTCTTAGAATATCCTCTTATTTTGATGAAAATTTAATTGAATGGTGGTTTGGAATTAGGGGCGAGTTTAGACTAAGGCCTCAGCAAGCATTTCCTTATATAAAAGAAAAAGACCTTAAATTTTACGAGCAATTACAAATAATTGTCTCTGACAAAAAAGATTATGGACAGAAAATTGAGGCAATAAGAAAGTGCAATGAAATATTGTTTAATAAAAAAGAATATAAAAAATTGATAGAATAGAAAACTATAGTTTTAAAAGCTCAACTCTATTTCTATAAAAATGTTAGTTAAACTTCATAAAGGAACTCGGCATGTTTTGGCTGTCTGCGACACAGAACTGTTTGGAAAAAAGTATTTTGATGATGACGGAATTAGGCAGGTTGATCTAACTGGTGGTTTCTTTAAAGGTGAAGAAAAAACCGAAGAAGAAATTGGTGAAATAATGGCTGATTTTAAAAGAGAAGATGCTTCATTTAATATTGTTGGAGAAAAATCTTGTGCTATTGCGTTAAAAAAGAAAATAATAGCAAAAGAAGGCATTCTGAACATTGCCGGTATTCCGATTGCGCTAGGATTGCTATAAATTTATTCAACAACTATCCTCCAGGAATCTTCACTTTCTCTGTGCCAAACAGCATTTGGATAAAGTCTTCCTATTTTTCGCATGGTTTCCTCTGAAACGCGGGTCCTGCCATCAGCTCTCAAATCATCGTATTCTCTCGCGAAATACATCTCCATACTTCACCTCTCGATTATATTAGATTAGTTTTCTTTAAATATAAATATGCAATTTAAGATATATTTCTCACAATAATTCTGTTTATATACTGTCCAACTGAAAAGGAGTCAGAGCAATTATTTAGTAGTTAGAAATATTTATAATCTAAACTTGTTTTACCTTTTATATCCCATTTTTTATCGTCTAACTATCTTAACTCCAATCTCATTCGGAGCTATCGAGGCATTTATAAATAAGTTTGTTCTGGATAAATTATGGCAGATGAAACAACAATAAATATTTCGTTGAATGATGAAAATTCAAAAAATATTATAGAAGTTCTTGGAAATGAAACTTGTAAGAAAATTTTAAATTTACTCGCAGAAAAAGAATATACTGAAACTGAAATTTCTGAAAAATTGAAAATTCCACTTAATACAGTTGATTATAATACAAAAAAATTAATTAAAGCTGGCTTGATTGAATCATCTTCGCATTGGTGGTCTACGAAAGGAAAGAAAATGCCTTCTTACAAGGTTGCAAATAAACAAATTGTTATTTCTCCTCGGAGATTTTCTTCGAAAGTTTTGCTTTTACCTTTACTGGCAATTGGGGCAATTTTATCTTTTGGAGTTAAGAAATTTACGGATTATAGGTTTGATATGATGAGAAGTGCAGAGATTGCGCCAAATTTATTAGCAAAATCAACAGATGTAGCCACACAAGCTAGTGGTGTTGCGATGGATAGTGCGGAAACTGTACAAAATATTGTCTCTGGGCCGTTGGTTGCAAGTTGGGAATGGTTCTTAGTTGGTATCTGGTCTGGAATAATTTTATTTTTTATATTAACTTCTATTTATGAAAGGAGGTTTAAAAAATAATGGAAAATTCTACGAGAATAACGTTAATAGTTGCAGGAACTTTAGTGTTGCTTGCGTTGATTGGAGTTTGGGCTGCGTTTCAGCTTTCTCCGTATTCACAAACAAATATAATTACAGCTAATGGAATGGCAGAAGTTTCTGTTGTACCTGATAAAGTGGGGTTGTATTTTAGTGTTGAGACAAAAGGTAATGATTCAAAATCTGCGAATGACGCGAATTCTGAGATTACAGATGACTTAATTACAGCTTTGGTCAAAGAAGGCTTTGAGAGAAAAGATATTCAAACAATTAGCTTGAATATTTACGAAGACTTTCAATATACTCAATCTGGCAGAAAATCTTTAGGATGGAAAGCAGTTCATTCAATTGTTGTGAAGATGAATACTTCTCAAACAGATAAAATTGGAGAAGCAATTGATGCTGGAATAAACTCTGGTGCGACTTTAAGTTACATAAACTTTGAATTAAGTCAGGCACTTGAGAACCAGTATAAAGCTGAAGCAATTAAGTCTGCGTCTGAAGATGCGAGAATCAAGGCGGAGGCAATGGTTGCTGGACAAGGTAGGACTTTAGGGAAACTTGTTTCTATTTCAGATTCGAGCTTTAACTATAATCCTTGGAGAGCTTATGATTATGCTACAACAGCTTCAGTAAGTGAAAATGTTGCAATGGCAAAATCAGCTACTTCAATACAGCCAAGTTCGCAAACAATTTCTGCGCAAGTTTCTGTAAGTTATAGAATAAATTAAACTTTTATTTGGGACGTTCGTCCCTATTTTTATTTTTTCGCGATTTTCCAAAGAAGGTCGAAATGTTTTTTGAACATTGTAGCGACTAATTTTGATTTTATAACTATTGCGATAAGGGATGGCTCCCAAATATTAATATTTACTTTGTCTCCATAAATAAATGTTGCAACTGGTCCGGAATTTTCTTCTGCTACATATTTTATTTCAGTAATATACTTGGGAGGATTGTCTCTTTTTGTATAAATTCCATAAAAAGGTATTTTCTTTAATTTCGCATCTCTTACCCATTGTTCTGCAAAAGTGGGTAATTTTTCTCTTAATTGACCTCTTATTCCATAGCCATATAGTGGTTTTGCTTCTTTAATCATATCTCTCCATGCGGACTTCATTCCTTCTTGCCCTTTATAAACTTGAACTAAAGTTTCCTCCCCTGAAGAAGAATATAAACTTTTTAATTCTGGGAACAAGGAATCTAAAATTTCATTTTTTTCTTTTAATAAATCATAAAGATTGGTTGGGTCTGTTGGTGTGTAAATAGTTGTTTTGCCTTCTTTAGAAATTGTTGCTAGACCCTTTTCTCTTAGTTGTTCTAAGACATCGTAGATATTTGTTCTATGAAATCCACATTCTTTAGAAATATCTCTGACTGTACAACTTTTTAGTTTGAGTAGTGCCTCATAGATGATAGATTCTGCTTCTGTTAACCCGAGTGCAATAAGCTTTTTTGTTTCCATGCTATAACGATGTTTTTGTTCTTTTTAAAGTTGTCTATTTCTAGACACATGAGATTTATATGCTGCTTTGTTATTACTCTATTGTGACAAAAGGAGATAAAGATGATACAAAACAAAGCAGAACTTGAGAGAAAGGTGAACTATTCAAAAACTCATCAGGTACATGGAAAGACCTTTGATGATTTAATTGAAAATCTTGAACTTTATTCAGGCGCAAGAATCTTAGATTTTATGGGAGGATATGGCGAAGTAACAAATAGAATTTTAGATTATTGTGCAACAAAAGGAATAGTTGTATATCCTACTCTTTCAGATATTTCCCTAGCTCAAGTCAAAAAAGGAAGACCAGATATACAAAAAGTTGTGGCAGATGCGAGAGAGTCCTGCTTTGCTCCAAAATCTTTTGATAGAATTGTAATCAAGATGGGGCTTCACGAAGTTTGTGAAAATGACCAAGAAAAAATAATAAAAAATGCGTACAATATTTTAGGCAATAAAAGTTCTTTGTTAATCTGGGACTTTATGCCCGAAACAGAGGAAGAACGAGGAGTCTATGCAGATATTTTCAAAAAAAAAGATGCACTTTCTGGTTTCAAAAGAATGGTTCTTGAGAGATGTTGGACAAGAGAGTCACGAATTCAAAGATATCTTGCTGATGCAGGATTTGCTCAAATAAATTCAATACACAAATCTCCCTTCCGAGCAAAAACATCCCATTGGCTTGCAAATGATCTTGCTAGCGGAGTAGATGAAAATGAAGCGAAGAACAGATTACAAATTTGGAATGATTACATAAGAATGAATATACCAAGTCACCTAAAAGAAAAATGGAGCTACAAAGATAATGGTGATTTTATAGAACTAGAATTTCCTAATATGGTTAATATCATTAAGGCGGTAAAAAATTAAATCTTAATCCTTCCTTCTTGCCAGTGTCTCAAAATTAATCTAGCAGCTCTGTCTTCGTCAACTAGACCACCTTTAACTAAAAGTTTTTTTGTTTCACCAATGTGTTGAATTAGAGCATCGGGATTTCCTTCTGCTTTAAAATCATAATATTTATCAAAAGCTTCTGGATATTCTTCCATGATTTTACCAATGACAAATTCAGGATTTTTTACTTTACTATAATCTCTTGCATTAAGTTTTGCGTGTTGACTGATAAATTCCATTTTTTGATGAGAATATTCTGCGTTTGGAATTACTCCTGGTGTATCGAGAACTACAATATCTGTACTTAGTTTTATTTTTTGAATTCCTTTTGTGAAACCAGCTTCTCTTCCAACTCCAGCTGAAGATTTTCCTGTTAGAACATTTATCATTGAAGATTTTCCTGTATTTGGATAGCCAATAATTCCGACCTGGACTCTTTTCATTCCTTCTGCTGGTAAAGTTACTTTTTTTGCTGCAATTTTAATTTTTTCTCTTAAATTTCCTACTCCTATTCTTTTCAAAGAGGAAACGAAAACATAGGGATAAAGTCCGAGAGTTTTTAGCTCTGCTTTTTTAGTTTCTATTTCAACTAAGTCACATTTATTTAAAACATAAATGATTTTTTTTCCTTGCATTTTAATTGCTTCCTCTAGTTCGATGTTTCTAGTTTCGGTAATAAATCTTGCGTCTAAAACTTGTAGAATTATATCTGAAGTTTTTACTATTTCGTCAACTATTGCGGGATATTTTCTTCTTTGTTTTTCTATGTGTGCTATGTTCCCAGTTTTTCTTGATGAAAATGAATATCGTACTCTCATATTACTAAAAAGCGTTAGGGGTTATTAAAGCTAACGAACACAATAATACTTAAAAGAAGAATGTTGCTTGAGATTTTATGGGGATTATTTATGTAAGAAAATGTCTTGGAAAAGATTTTAGAAAAATTGATGTCTATAAGATTAGAACTATGAGAGACGGAGCTGAAGAAGAATATCGCAAAATGGTTTTAAGCGGCGCAAAACGGAATAGTTATGGAAAATTTATCAATGACCCTAGGATTTCAAACAATTTTCAAAGATCTTTAAGAGAAAGGCGTATTGATGAGATTCCCCAGTTGTACAATTTGTTAAAGAAAGATTTAAAATTTGTTGGAATACGACCAATGACTCCTGAAGAATGGGAGGAGTATCCTATTCTTCTTATGGTTCAAGCACTTAGGCAAAAACCTGGCTTGAATGGAATTCATCTCGCTTTTCCTCTGACGAATGATATTGCGGACAAAGCTAGGAATATGGAGACGTACTTGAATGACTATGAAAGAGATCCTGTTAAATGTGACAGGGAGTATTTTTTTAAAATATGGACAAATATTTTGTTTCATGGTTTTAGAAGCAGATAGCAGAAATGCTTAAAAAGGAAGAATTTATGTAAAATTAGGGAAAAAAGTTCTGGTGTGTTTAGAAATGAAAGGATTAGAAATAGACAGGCTATATGATCCGGGCAAGGTAGCTCCAAGAGACAGACAGATGATTAGGGCGATTTGTTGGGCATATAAGCAACATGAAGGACGTGAGGGACCCAATAACAGAATGCTCTCCGGAGTTGATCCTTCTTATATTGCAGCAAACTTTATTTTACGTGATGGGCTTTGGAGTATGGATGTTGGAACTTTCGATGTTCCTGGAAAACCTAGATTTGACTGTTATTATAGAATAGGCGCGCTTTTTGAAATGGGCGAAGAACAAACTATTTATGATATTATTGATAAAGAAACGGAATTTTTGGGGCAACAAACCCAAACTATTATTGACAAACAAACAGGATTTAAAAAACAATTAGTTAGCACTGTTAAATTATTGATAAATGGAGCTCCAATACCGCGTGCAACCCTCGAAGCAAGAAATGATGCTGGAGAAGTTGTAGGTACCGTTGTGCATGAGTATTGCTGTGGAATTCTTCCGACAATTAAGCAA
>Ga0247841_10000571_pt1 | contig 94419 bp, 62 predicted proteins | sample LaCruzMarch2015__2_FD_192410 | JGI IMG/M metagenome (GOLD analysis project Ga0247841, IMG submission 192410) | Freshwater microbial communities from meromictic Lake La Cruz, Castile-La Mancha, Spain - LaCruzMarch2015_18m | ecosystem: Environmental > Aquatic > Freshwater > Lake | place: Spain...
CTAAAATTCGCCCTGACATGAGAGGGGTCTATTTTTGAAAAAGTTAAAATTAATAAGATTATGCCTGATTGTTTGATAGTTACAAGTGAACATGAGGAATATCAGGCTTTAGTCGGACAATAGTGAATAATTTTACAAAATTACGATGAAAATGCTTTGAATATCTGTTTCCTATAGTTTAATCCGTTTTACCTATAAAAGGTGATACATCAAGCCGGTAACTTTTTCAGCTACTTGTCTTCCTATGAAGTAATTCAAGGTATCCCGTGGAAAGTAGGAAATGCGCTAATCCAAAACGCACCTCACTGAAAATGCGTTGTTCCGGTTCGCAGGATAATAGGAAACACTCTGGTTTTTACGGTTAAGCCCTCTGGCAATTGCCTTTTGAGAAGAATAGAGGGTAGAGGTCCAGAACATTGAACCTTCAGTTGGTGACAGATAGAAAGACCAGATTGAATTCTGATAATAGATTCCACCCAGTAAGGCGTTAAATCCGTTCACCAACAAAGAATCTTTAAGGATTGTTCCTGCCTGTGAAGCTCCGGAATTAAAGAATAGCAATTCATCCCAGTCTGCAGATGAAGCAACATGCCAACCAGGCGGGCATAAACCCTGGCCTGATTCGTCCGATTCATATCGCATGATCTCATCCCACTGGTACATCCCTCCAAACTGGTTACATTTAACAGGAATTCCCTCCGGACAATATTTCTCGGAAATGCAGTTATCCGTTTGATGTTTGCTGCCAATAATCGAATCTCCATAAGAAAGGTTGGAAGCCATCCAGCATCTGCCATTCGGGAGTATGAAGGTAGGATATGTCCGACCATCTCTCAGATCGGTCATTTCATCACCACAGGTAAACACCGGAGGTGGCAGAACCTGAATGGTAATGACATTGCTTGCTGCACACAGATTGAAGTTTGTATAGGTGTAAGTAATGACGTTGTTTCCTAGCAAAGCGGTTGCCGGATCAAATTTTCCTGTAAGTAAATTAACACCGGACCCGAAATAAACCCCGCCAAGAGGCAATCCCCCTTTTAATCGGAAAGGTTTTGCTGTCGTTATGGTTATCAGATCATTACAAGGAGTGATGGTGACTTGCGGAACCGGATGAACAGTCATTGTTATTCCGTTACTTGTAGCAGGATTATTTGTTGAACACAGTTCGCTGGAGGTGAGTATGCATGAAACCACATCCCCGTTAGCCGGAACATATTGATAAACAGGATTACTTGATCCGGTTTGGTTTCCATTCACCAACCAATTGAATAACGGATTTAATCCCGGATTTTGGGGTGTGGCTGTAAAAACAACGGATGCGCCGGAGCATACCGGGTTGTCTGATGCCGAAATGCTGATACTGACCGGCAATAACGGATTGACGCTCATGTTGATTGGCAGTGAAGTCGCGGAGCTCTCCGATGCGCAATTGGCATTGCTTGTAATGATACATCGTATCTGATCTCCATTATTCAGGGTGTTGGAAGTATAGGTGTTTTCGATCGCCCCCGCGATTGGACTTCCATTAAGTGTCCACTGATATTCCGGTTCCGAGCCACTGTTTGTTGGATAAGCGGTAAAAGTCACAGGGGTTCCCTGACATATTGCGCCTGCGGGATTTGAATTTATGGTCACACTCACGGTGACCGTGGGATTGACCGACATCGTGATAATCTCTGACATTGCAGGGTTTCCTGTTGCACAAACAGCATTGCTGATAAGGATGCATCTTATTTGATCGCCATGACGAGGATGGAAGAAGTATAATGGTTTGAAGTTACGTCAGGAATTATTATCCCATTAAGCGTCCATTGATATTCGGGAGATGTTCCGCCGTTGGTTGGAGTGGCTATAAAGGTAACCGATGTTCCCTGGCAGATAGGTCCTGAAGGATTGGCTTCTAAGTCAATACTGACCGGAAGGTTGGGATTAACAACCATAGTGACGGGTAAGGGTGTGGCAGGATAGCCGATGGCACACGTTGCATTTTAAGTCAGGATACAGGTTACGAAATTATTTTTGGTCGGACTGTAGGTGTAATTCGGACTGTTTGTCCCGGCATTTAATCCATGTCCTGCAATACCGATGTTTGCCGCTGTTGGATCCAAACGTATCTTCTGCTGTATGTGCGCAATTCGCGGATTGCTTTACAGGGTACCAGGCTACTTCGCAATAATCCTTTATGCAATAGGTCGCAATCCATTGCGCATCTTTTACGTTAATTTTTCGCCCTGGCATTTGTTTGATAAAATAGGGATTTACCAGGATTAAGTCAAACCACATATCTTCCAGAATATTCCACACAGGAACTCAATACATCCCTGTGCTCTCCATGGCAATAGTGCCAACGCCCTCAGAACGTAAATCTTTACCCACGGTCATAATCGATGAAGTGAGGGTGGTATACTCCACCACAGGACCATTCTTTTTGCCTTGGAATGTCGCACAGAAAATCGTATCTTTGTGTACATCCAGTCCGCATACTCGTTTCATAATCAGAAAGTTTGAAATTATGCGCTAAGATAAGATTGTGCTTCGAGCACGGAAAGCGTTTAAGTTGCGGACTGGATTTTTATTCGTCTGTATGTAAACGTAGGCGTTTGTAATGTATATTTACTTATGGAAAAGTTTGTTTTTTGCATTGCAGCCTCAAAGATATTGAATATCAATGAGATAATAAACCGTTTCTCGTTTTTATGAATAATTCAGGGTAGAAATTTGTGATGCCGCCGTGAAGGTGTTGTGCTAGCAACAATAGTAAAAAGGAAGGGTAAAGGTTGCATTTGATTGTTGAATGAAGATGTAATATTTTTACAAAAAAATTACCTTAAAAATATACTTATGATTATCAGACAATTTAGCCTTATAACTATTATTTGTTTACCAATTATTCTTTTAACTTGCGATAACCCGGTAAAAAAGGAACTAAGATCTTTAACCTTCACAACTTGGGAAAATCCCTGTTTCGATCGTTGTGCATCCATTTGGTTGATGAAAATTTATATCGATAGCACAGCAAGATTCAATTTTATTAAATTTGGGAAAAAAGTTACTGAGGGTATCCCTTTCGATGTGCCGGGCGCAGAATTGGGAAGACAGAAAAACATCAGTTGTTTTGAAAGCGTTCTTCAGAAATACAAAATTAATGACCCTGTTTTAATTGAAATGTCGAAGGTAATCCATGACATAGACGTTAATAAATGGGGTGTAAAGGTAACAGATGATGCTGACAGTCTTGAATTGGTTTTTAACGAATTGAGGAAGCAAATTAAATCCAATCGGGAATTGGTGGACAAATCCGCTGAAATCTTTTGGAATATGTACAAAAAATATAACCAATGATAATTCGGAAAATAATTTTCATTTTTCTCTTATTGATGATATTTGAAGGTTGTACTACTCAAAACAATGAAGTCATTATCTATTGCGCTCTTGATAGAAGTTATAGCGAACAGATTTTGCAGGATTTTGAAAATGAAACTGGAATTAATGTAAAAGCTTTCTACGACACCGAGTTAACGAAAACTGTCGGATTGGTTAACCGGATAATTGGTGAATCATCCGGACCAAAATGCGATGTATTCTGGAACAATGAAATAAGCAGGACCATTGTTTTAAAGAATAAGCAGCTCATTACACCTTATATCTCATCAAATGCTGCTGATATTCAAAATGAATTCAAAGATCCGGAAGGCTATTGGACCGGTTTTGCTGCCAGAGCAAGAATTATTATTTATAACAAGGGAAAATTTGCGGAAGCAGTTTTACCCTCTTCAATTTTTAATTTGATCGATCCTGTATGGCGAGGTAAGGCGGCAATGGCTTATCCGATCTTTGGAACAACCGCAACACATGCCGCTGCTTTATTTGAGAAACTTGGAACGGAAAATGCCTTGTCTTTCTTTAAGAAAGTCAATGAAAATAATATCGCTATTCTTGATGGCAATGCAACGGTCAGGGACCAGGTGGTAAATGGCCTGTACTGGTGGGGTTTAACGGATACGGATGATGCCAATGGAGCCATAGAAGATGGTAAAAATGTGGGTATTATTTATCCCGACCAGGGCGAAGACGAATTGGGCACATTGATCATTCCGAATACGATTTCGATAATCAAGAACGGTCCCAATCCGGATAATGCCCGTAAACTTGTTGATTATATTTTACGCATGGAAACCGAGGAGACCCTTGCCAATTCCCGTGCAGCCCAGATCCCTCTGAGAACAAAGATAAAGGTACCTGAAAAGGTAATGGATATAACAAGGTACAAACAAATGAAAGTGGATTATGGAAGGGTTTCTGAGAATATGGAAGTCACGACAAAATACTTAATGGAAATATTTGTGAAATAACTTATACGTGCTGACCTTTACCCGAAATAAAGCCCTGTATTTTGTATTTTCCATTTTGTTGGTCCTTATCATTGCCCTCCCCGTTTTATTTGTCGTGTTTAAGACTATACAGTTCCCTTTTTTATTTCCGGAAGATGCCTTAAATCTGATAATTTCAGGCAGGATATTAAACTTATTGGGAAAAAGTATTTTACTTGCCTTTCTGGTATCTCTGATTACATCTCTGATTTCATTGCCGTTAGCTTACACATTTGCCAATTTTTCATTTCCATTAAAAAGGACTTTTTTCATTTTGATTTTAATACCCTTCTTTATTCCACCGTACATCTATGCTATCAGTTGGATAGATCTATTGGGAGATAGCGGTTTATTACAAAGTCTGAATGTCAGTATTTATGGATTTTGGGGATCAGTATTTGTTCTGACCGGTTGGTTGTTTCCCCTCTCTTTTTTTTTCTTTATGTCGTCGGTCAGGATAAACATCCAGCTGGAAGAGGCAGCGAAACTCATTAAAAGCAAACTCCATTTCTTTTTTAAGATCACATTTCCTGTCATCTTACCCGGAATACTGGCAGGGATGGTTCTTTCATTTATTCTGGCTGTTACCAATTTTTGCGTTCCCGGCGCATTAAGGCTCAATGTTTACACATATGAAATATTCATTCAGTTTGGAGCTTTTTTTAACCATATTCAGGCAATTTTCCTAAGTTTTCCATTTTTTTTATTATCTGTGTTTTTTATTCTTTTCTTTATAAAAAAATATGGCGGACAAACTGGAAAATCCGAACAAAAAAGAGAGCTGACCAATCTTAAAAATCTGAGCGCAGGACAAAAATACGTGTTTTATATATTGACCGGTTTTCTGATAGTTGTCATTTTAATTCTTCCTTTAATCACTTTGCTGTTGGACTCAGGTAACCTTTGTGTTTTAGTAAGTACTATTTCAGATAACCTCGTTGAGATTTGGAATTCAGTATTTTATAACCTTACTTCAGCGATTATCTTAACTGCTGCCGGTTTTTACCTGGCTTTCTTCAGGAGATCAATAAAGATGTCACTTCCTCAGACATTGATGGATATTATCATTCTTTTGATAATCACTATTCCCGGAATTGTTTGGGGGATTCTTTTGATAAAATATAATCAAATCAAAACCTTTTCCTCTTTATTGTCCAATCCATTTGCAGCGGTTATTTTAAGCAACATGCGATACCTTCCTGTTTCTTATTTTATATGTGTCGCAGGATTATCAAGATTGCCGGAAAAATACCTGGAAGCAGCCCGGCTGACAGCGCAAGGTAAAATGACAACCTTTTGGAAAATTTTACTGCCATTAAACAAAAATAGTATTCTTGGCTCATTGATCATTGTTTTTGTTCTGTGTTTTGGCGAACTTGACAGTGCTATCATGGTCTATCCTCCGGGTTTTGAAACAATGCCCTTAAGGATATTTTCATTACTCCATTATGGAGCCAATGAAATGGTTTCTGCTTTGTCATTAATACAGGTTTTGATTATTCTAGTTTTTATTGTTTCTGGCTATAAATGGATTAAGAAAATTGCTTTTTATTATGCTTAATATTAACAATTTAACTAAATATTACGGTAATAATTTGATTCTGGAAAATCTAAACCTTCAAGTTGATACGGGAGATGTGATCCGTATTTTGGGACTATCAGGTGCCGGTAAAACAACACTGCTGCGATGCATCGCCGGACTTGAAAAATTTAAATCAGGTATAATAGAGATTAATGGAATAACCGTACAATCCGATAAAATCTATATCCCTCCTTACAAAAGAAAAATCGGTATGGTTTTCCAGGATTTTGCACTTTGGCCACATTTGACTGTTTATCAAAATATCGATTTTGTATCTTCTTCAATAATAAAGAATAAGAACGAGCTGAAGGTTTGGAATGATGACATATTATCTCTATTCAAAATTGAACATAAAAAAACCAAATACCCGGGTGAGCTTTCGGGAGGTGAACAACAACGGGTTGCTTTGGCAAGGGCAATTGCCAGCCGGCCTCAAATACTGCTTTTAGATGAACCTTTTTCTGCACTTGATCCGGAATTATCCGATGAAATAATAAATGCAACCGTAAAATATATATCTGACAATAATACGTTGCTTGTGATTGTTTCCCATGCTGATGTTAATCCTGACAAGTTCGCAAAAAAAACATATAAGCTGATTAATCAGAAATTATCTCAATGAGCAGGGTGTATCTGAATGCAGACAACGGAGATATATTTGTGACCGGGATTGAAGCCGTCGAAAACATTTTCGACATAAGATACCCGACTACTCATTCTCGGATTGATGCCTCCGGCAGGAATTTTCTTTTTGGGTTGGAGCTACTACTACCAAAAATAAGCAGCAAACAATAAAAGAAAACCAGGTCTATTATTTTCTTCCTTAAGGTCAAGATTTCTAACAATTTTTTTGTATCCTGCTTGTGTATTCGTTATATTTGAAGTCTATTAACCATTTCATTTTGTGCTTTAATCTCTAAAATATATCATTAAAAATTAATTGGAGCAATTCGATGAATTCTAAATATCTTCTATTGCTGATGATCCTTGTCAGCCATTTTGCCATTGGACAAAGGCTGAATGTTAGCCTTGACAAAGACATGTTGAATATGACTTCAAATGATAGTATTATTTATAAATTTTACCTGTCGGAGCCGTCAAAGACTACCATTATGTTTACTAATATTTTCGGCGGGAAGGAAATCCTTTTTGAGACAAGTGCAAAGAGAAACAAAGGCTGGCATGTCATAAACCTTAAATCGGATTCCATTAAGAAATTAACTAATATTCCTTCCTCTGGAGTATATTTTATCACCGTCATTACGGCTGGTGAGGAGGGGAAAGTTACGAACTATAATTCTTTTGAGAGCCCATGGGGCGAACCGGTAGTCGTGGAAAACCTGCATTATGATCCCGCAACCGGGAATATTCATTATTCATTACCTAAGACAAGCATGGTAAAACTGAGAATCGGATTTCCGGACGGATCCTTAATCCGGACGATAACCAATGCCGAGCCTCAATATAAGGGAAATCATTCGGTAAAATGGGATGGATTTGACCAAACAAAGGCCATCAGGGCCAAAGAATTTGCAGGTTTGGAACCCAAAGTGATTGCCTACGCCTTGCCCAAAACGGCTTTCATACTTTATAATCCGGCTTCTCCGATCGATTATGATGCACTCCCTTCATACCCGGAACACTTTGAAAAATATGCCTTACATCCTTTTGCAAAAATCGGTTGGAATGATTGTATTGATTTATCTCTTGATTTTACAGTGATATCTAATACTGACGATACATTCTCATTTGAGTTCCCGAAACAATCAGATCGATTCAACAAGCATTATACAGTTGAAAATGAGATATATATTTCAATTAATGGAGAGTTCATTGTTGAAAATCCGCGTGTAGTTGTACCGGGAAAATACACCATCGCTTTTCCAGGTGTTCCAGCGGGGAAACGCGTTGTTATTGTAAATCTGATTCTTCCTGACAACAGGATATCCATTGGCTTAAAGGAAGTGATCGTATTATAATAATTACTTAGAATCATTATGAAAAAGATCACGACACGCAACCTCTTATTATTTTTCATATGTTTTACCATCTTCGGCATAGTAAAGGCACAGGAATTCATTACTTCCCATCCGACTATAGATCAGGGCGATCATACATGCGGTTATGCTGTGATGGATTATTTAAACCGACAATATTTTCATTCCATTTTAAAGGACAGGTTATCAGACAAGGAGAAAATATCCGTTGCAGAAATTCTCGCAGCCTGTAAACTTCTGGATAAAAATGCCATTGCCATTAAATGCCAGACAACAGACCTACAGGAAATCCCAAAACCTGCGATATTATATTTAAATACAGACCACTATATTGTAGTTGAAAATTTTAAGGAAGGATTATTCACCATTTACGATCCTGCTGCAAAACATTTAAGAGAAGTAGGCCTTTCTTATTTATCTCAGCAATTCTCATCTATTGCGATCATCTTCAAAAATGGTAATGATTACAAAGACCTAACAGACAATGAAATAAATTCCTTTTATGGCAGTTACATGCACGAATACCCACCGCCGAATCAAACCGATGATGGGTATAATCGCGGAATTAACGGTGATAATGTGCCGGAGGGATATTGCCGCAATAATTCAAATGGCGTACCATTGCTTTCCATCAATCCCATTATTCTGAATGTTGTCGCCCGTGATATTCCCTTATGGTATGATCCGGGAATTGGCCCTGATATCGCATTGCAATTGGTATATAATGGCAACGATCAACAAGAATTATCAGGAGGTTTAGCTTTACCCACCCAGTATTTCCCATTAGGCAAGCGGTGGAGTTTCAATTATGCTTCTTTTTATAACCAGGTTTCGGCCGATCAGATCATTCTTATCATGACTGACGGCAAGCGACAGAAATTCACTTACACAAACGGTGTCATGGTGCCCCAACACGGTGATTTCCACCATTCACTTGACCGTTATTCAGTTAGTGGAGGTTATGGCTATACACTTACAATTAAAGGTTCTAAGCTTAAATATAAGTACGATAATCCGGTACACAGAAAACTGACTTCAATAGAAGACAGAAATGGTAATACAGTTACCCTTGTCTATGATGCTAATTCCAACCTTTCCCAAATTCTTGATGCAAACGGCCGGATTGTTCAATTTATGCTGAATGCACAGGGGCGTATCACCCAAGCGACGGATCCGTTGGGAAGAACTGCCCAATTCACTTATGGCTTTACAAGCAACGAATATCTCGTGGGCATAACTGATATGGGTGGCTTTACCTCTGCCATCAATTATGCCCAGGTTGAAGTTTTACAACAATATTCTCCCGGCTATCATATGGAGCCTCAGATCGTTTCCATAACGACGCCCAGAGGCACTTCAACGGTTAACTGGGATGCAACCGGTAATATCAGTCCGGGAGCGCTTTCTTTTGTCTTTACTTTCACCAATCCCAAAGGAGTAAGCTCCAATGTATCATTTGAGTATTTAAGCGCCAGCGTCGGTATGACCAAAGTTTGGGATAATAATGGCAATATATATATGTACCAGTTGGATCTGACAAATAACAGGATCACAAATATTACTTATCCTGACGCCACAGCATCTGTTTTTTACGGATACGATTCTTATGGTAACAGAAGCAGCATCACTAAAGGGACCTATGTCACTGATCTTGTTTATGATTCCCGTGGAAATATCACTTCGATCACCGATCCAAGGAATAACACAACCTTCCTGGTATATGATGAAGACGATAATCTGATATCTGTCACAGATCCAATGAATAGGATCACCACGATGGGATATGATGATTATAACAATGTTATCAGCATCACAACTCCTGTGAACAGTGCCTTTTTCACTTATCTTCCGAACGGAAACATTGATCAATACACCGATCCCAATGGAAATGAGACAACATATAACTATAACTCTTTTGGCTATTTATCAACTATAAATTATCCTGCCGGTAATCCGATAACCTTCACCAACGATTTGGTTGGCAGGCCTGTAAGCGTGAATGCTTCTGGCATGAACCTGAATTATTCGTACAACAACCTGAATATGGTGACAGGTATAAGTTTTCTTGATGGTTCTTCTATTTCATATTCCTATAACTTTTTGAACCTGGCACAGGTGACTGACCGTGGAGGAAGAAAAGTATATTATACTTACGATGCCATGTCGCAACTCATCCGTTCGCAAAGCCCGCAAAAAGACATTGTGTATACAAGAGATGAAAACGGCAATATAACATCAGTGATAATTAACGGACGGACAACAGGTTATAAATATGACTTCCTTGACCGCCTGATAGAAATAACCAATCCTGATGGTTCCAACAGGATGTTTACCTATGATGAACTGGGAAACCTCGTCACACGCCTTGATGAGAACCGGGTTCTGACGTCTTACAGCTATTTAGTAGATCTATTGGTGGAAATCGACTATGATGACAACACACCCGATGTCTCCTTTTCTTATAATGATAATGGGGAACTGACAAAAATGATAGACGGAATCGGCACAACCTTATACAACTATAATATCGGTGGCAGGTTAGTAGGGATCAATGGTCCATTCTCTGACGACCTGATCACTTATACATATGATGATGCCGGGAACCGGTTGTCGATGACATTGCCCGGATTCAATACCTATTATAATTATGACGACCTGAACCGCCTTACCGCCGTGAACAGTTCTTTTTCTTCCGCAACTTATCAATATGATCCCAACCATAACCTAACCAAGGCGATTTATGGCAATGGAACTTACACGGATTATAATTATGATGGATTACGACAACTGACAAGCCTGCAGAATAAAAAAAGCACAGGGGAGGTTATTTCAGGTTTCAACTATTCTTATGATGGCTTTTCGATGATATCGGAAATACTTGATCATGCCGGTAATGTTTCAAGCTACAGTTATGATAATGCTTATCAACTCATTGAAGAGGAGGTGAATGATCCATCCGGAAGGATTCTGTGGCATAATAAGTTCACCTATGATAATATGGGGAACCGGCTGATCAGTGATATGAACGGGGTAAAGGACCATTACCAGTATAATATCAATAACCAGTTGACCAGCATGACCAAAACCATCATTTCGGTCAACGGGATAGTGAGCGGTGATTCTACAATAAAAGTTTTTGTTGAAGATATTCAGGCTAAAACTTCGTATCTCGGTAATAATCAGGTTTTTTTTGAAGCCCATCATGTTCCGCTTGACCAGACGAAAGATACCCTTCATTTATATGCAAAAGTTAATGACGTCCTTGCCGAAGTTGATGATTCTGCCAGGTTTGTTTGCACCACTAAGGTTTTACCCGATGGAACGATCAACATATATCTATACGGTGATACAGCCAGTGTAGATCCTGAACACGTAAATACGGTTTACCTGACTAAGGATCTGATCCATTACACCTATGATGACAACGGTAATTTGACCGGAGTAATCTCCCCGTATGATACGATTATTTATACATATGATGCGGAGAACCGGCTGACCAGAATCGATTTCCCGGATGACAGCAATGAGGAATATAGGTACGACGGTTATGGTCAACGGGTTAAGGCATTCAAAAATGGCACACTTCAGAAGAGATACATTTACGATGGCCTCTTCCAGGCAATTGCAGTAAAAGATAACTCCGGCAGCGCCTTATTCCTGACGCGCGGCCTGAATTCAGGCGGCGGTATAGGAGGATTGGTCAGTACATATACCAGCACTTCAGGTAGAATTTATAACTTATATGATCACCGGGGAGATATTATTAATAATGTAAGCACCGGCCAGGTGGTTTTATCCTATTCAGATTATGATGCTTTTGGAAATGTCGGGGAAAGTACAAGTGATCAAATATCTGCATTTGGTTTCAGCACAAAAGAATTTGATGAATCTTCCGGGCTGGCATATTTTGGATACCGGTATTATGCCCCAGAAACGGGGAGATGGTTGACGAAGGATCCGATGAAGGACTATGGAAGATTGAATTTATATAACTTTGGTAATAATAATCCTTTATTATTAATAGATCCGGATGGAGATGAGCCTATATCACTTACTATTATTGCAGTTGCGGCATTAGGTGGAGGTCTGGCCAATACTGCAGTTTATGTCCTTACTACACCTGAAGAAGAAAGAACTTTGGAGGGGGGTGCAGGTGCTTTTGCAGGTGGGGCTGTTGCAGGTGGTCTGGGTGTATTTGCAATGGCTGCAGGAGTGGGTGTTGTTGCAGCAGCGACTATTAGTGCTGCTGCTGGTGGCATAGGATATCTTACACAAGCAGCTATAGACCCCAATATGGATATATGCAAAGATGATTTAGCATGGTCAATGGCAACGGCTGCAATATTATCGCCTATAACGCTGATTAAAACTGTAGGTCGATTACCATACAAAAACCTGATTACGAAAAATTCCCTAAGAGTCTTTGGCAATGAATTAGTTATGCCAATTTTAGAATGGCCCTTTAATGAGGTACAGAAAAGATATTTTAGCAATTGATATGTAGATCAGTAAAATGAAAGGAGAATAATGCATTGAATAAATTTATTTTAGAAAAAACGATAAATTTATTAGTTTCTCCAAATCTCGAGATACGGATTATTTTAGGATTACTGGGTGTTTTATTGTTTTTTATACCATTATACGGCCAGGATTTCAGACTGACTAATAATCTTTTCTGCCTCATTACATCAGGTCCTGATTCCATTATTTATGTCCATGACAACAACACCTCCGGCCCATGGCTTGGCACCCAATCTTATCCATTTCAGAACATCCCTGAAGGCCTTGCGGCAGCAGATTCTGGCGTAACGGTGGTTGTTCTGCCGGGTAATTATCTTATTAACCAGAACCTTAATGTAGAGTCTTATGTAAAACTCTTTCTTTTCAATGGCGATACGCTGAGGTTCAATCCGGGATTTGGCCTTGATGTAGAAGGTAAGCTGCAAGCGTTTGGCCATCTGCACGATTCTATCTACTTTACTTCTGCTCAACCGGGCCATGCATGGTCTGGTATCCATTTCATCAATTCAAATCAGGTTTCAGAGATGAGGTTGTGTGTTGTTGAACATGCTTCGGATACCGGCGCCTATGAAGGAGGAGCCATATATTGCCTGAATTCTTCACTGAAACTTTTCAAATCATATATCCGGTACAACCAGACAAATTATGGCGCAGGGATTTATTGTGATAGTTCATCTGTACTTGAATTAACCAGGTGCCTGTTGTCGAATAATTCGGCTCAAATCTCAGGCGGGGCAATTTATGGAGATCAGGCAGACAGCCTGGTATTTACGCAAAATGTCTTTTTTGAAAATTCATCCACAGGTTCCGGTGGTGCAATTGCCCTGATCAATTCAATATCCAGTATTTCTGATAATCAATTCAGGAAAAACAGCTCCGGCTCAGGCGGAGCTGTGTACTTTGAAAATATGTCTCTAAATTATCTGACATTCACCTGGAACCAGCTTGATTCAAACATAGCAACTAACGGGGGTGCATTATATATCATCAATTCTGATTCCATTGAAATTAGTCGAAACCTCATCATTCACAATACGGCAGGTTTTGGAGGAGGTTGTGCTGTTTACAATTCAGATTTGGATTTTATCAATAATACGGTTTATCATAATCATGCGACTGTCGGTGTGGGCGGCTTGTTCACATACCAGGGCAACAGTGAAATTGTGAATAACATAATATGGGGAAATATTGCAGCAAATGCAACCCAGGTATCGGGTACCGGATTGACACTTTCCTATAATGATATCGAGGGAGGATATGCAGGCATTGCCAACATCTCCTTATATCCAATGTTTGTTGATACGGTGTTGAATGACCTTCATCTCAGTTATGCCTCACCGTGCATCAATACCGGTGATCCTGGGAGTTTATATGATCCTGACACGACCCGGGCAGATATCGGGGTGTATTATCATCACAGTTACATGTCAGAGATCCTGGTAAGTCCGGATAGTCTTATAGCCGTTGTTGATTCAGCCGGCATTGAATCTTTGGATATGATCATTTCAAATAGTGGCAATTCCCTTCTACTTTATTCTTTATCAACTGAATTAGAAGGTGGTACTCAATCTGTTTCAAATGATAACATCGGAATGGTTACTACTTTTGATGGCAATGGCGATTATGTTAAAGTTCCAGATCATGATAGTCTGGATTTAAATGGTAATCAAATGTGTGTTGAAGCTTGGGTGAATATTAATAGTTATGCTGGTGATTACCGTTGTATTTTAGGTAAGATCGGTTGGACCACTACATCTGCATGGAGCTATAATTTACATATTAATGATGGTGGTGGCTTACACTTTAATGTCGTTAATACAAGTGGCACGGAATTTCCAATTAACAGCCCGGCTGTTGTCGGCAACGGTACCTGGCACCACGTTGCAGCCACCTATAATGGATCTTTAATCAAAATATACATTGACGGAAATGAGGTCAATTCCAGGACTGCTACCGGAAATATCAGACAAAACAGCTATGAAATTCATATTGGTGCATGGTACACTTCCGATCCTAATTATTTTAAGGGAGAAATCGATGAAGTGCGAATATGGAATAGATCTCGCACGCAGCAGGAAATCCAATCAACAATGTTTACTCCGTTGACCGGAAATGAATATGGACTTGTAGGATATTGGCATTTCAACGGATCTTTTTTTGATATAACAGGAAACGGCAATCATGGTACTCCTGTCGGAAATGCAACATTGATTCATCCTGCTGTTCCAATAACCAATACAATATTTACTTATTCTTCTACGGATGTCCCAAAATCTGTCGGTCCCCTGGCAGGTGCAGTTACCGAATCGGAAATTGAAATTACCGATGGTTTCCTCATCGGAGACCTTGATATCACTATAGACCTTGTGCATACATACGATGCTGATTTGACTATAGAGTTAATTTCTCCGAAAGGGACGAGCGTTTTGCTCAGCGCATTCAACGGGGCAGGGGGTGATAATTACCAGATAACTATCTTCAATGATGAGGCTTCAACTGATATAACTGCAGGAACACCTCCTTATAACGGTACATATACGCCGGTTCCCGGCCCGTTGAGCCTGTTTGACGGAGAATCGGTAGCCGGAACCTGGACCTTAAAGATCACCGATCATGTTAATGGTGACGGGGGTACATTGAATTCATGGAGCTTGGGGGTTGAACAGTTTGGCGTTCCCTGGATACATATGGTGCCCATGGTTGGTGATATTTTTCCATCTGGCTCGGAAAATATAGCTGTTGATTACGTTCCCAACACTTTAAATCCTGGTGATTATTTCGCTAATATCCTTGTCACTAGCAACGATCCGGTTACTCCCCTGGTGGTTGTCCCCACCAAAACTACGATTTTAGGATATCCTAACCTTTATGCTTCGTGCGGGGATACGCTTGATTTTGGAAAAGGTCATGTGGGGACGCATGATACGCTAATGGTCAAACTGTTTAATTTCGGGACGGCTGAGCTTTCTATTTCTGATATTGTTTCAACAGATGCAGTATTTTCCGTCGATCAGAACCAGTTTACCATACCGGCAGCTTCGCTGGATACATTGCGGGTAATATATTCTCCTGTAGCAGCAGATACGAGTTTTGCAGACCTTATTTTTACGGGCAACTTCCCGCCGGAATCATTTGTGGTTACCGGATACAGCATTCTCGGCCCGGATATTGAAATTAATGCCGACTCTCTGATTTTTGTTGATACTTTATATGTGGGATTGCAGGATTCATTGGAATTCTTAATTGCAAATACCGGATTTACAAACCTTATTATTTCCGATATTATAAGCAGCAATCCCGTTTTCTCTGTCTGGCCTGTCACCCAGACCATCTCTCCTTATGATACAGTCACGGTCCGGTTATTTTTTAATCCTGATACAACGGCAACCGAGACTGGAATTTTAACTATACTCAACAATGATGAAACTCATTTTGTCTTTGTAAAAGGTTACAGTTTGAGGCCACCGGTTATCAATTTATCAGATTCTGAGATGTTTGAAGCGATTAATGTTGATAACAGCCTTTCGGATGTTTTAACCATTTCAAATGATGGGTTCAGTGATCTTCACTATGAAGCCGTTCTGATTGATACTTCCGATTACATTGCTTCGTTTGATGGTAGTGGGGATTATTTATTATTAGGTAATCCTGCTTCATTACAAATTAACGGTAACCAAACAATCGAGTTCTGGATCAAGCCGATAAATTTCTCGGCACGAAGAAATCCGTATGCAAAAGCTTACGGAGGAGAGGGTACCATTACTATTGAAACCAATGGAACGGTAAATTACTATTATGGAACAAGCGGAGCAAATGCAACACCAGATCAAACCTTTACAATGTCATCACCATTACAGGCGAATATCTGGACTCATCTTGCAATTGTCAGGGATTTGGAAAATATGGTTTTAAAATGGTATAAAGATGGAACATTGATTAATACTGCGACGGCCCTATATCCTCAAGCAACAGCTAGTTCTTTACCAGCTTATATTGGACATGGTTATGTCAATGATATCTATGGTTATTTGGATGAGGTACGAGTATGGAACATTGCCAGGTCTCCACAAGAGATATCATCATCAATGAGAAAGAATATGGCCTGTTATACTCCGGGATTAGCAGGTTATTGGAACTTCGGTAGAACAAATCCGTGGTATGATCTGTCAGGAAATGGAAATAGCGGGCAACCGCAAGGTAATATTCATATTGACAAGTCGGAGATGATATTATCGCCATCCTGGGCCGATATTGTTTCAAATTCAGAAGGTACAGTAAATCCTTCAGGATCAATGGATATTGACCTGCAATTTAATGCTGTTAATATTATCGGTGGCGTTTACAACTCGCATCTTAGAATAACCAGCAATGACCCTTTCAATTCCGAAATATTTGTACCTGTGACATTAGATGCAGCAGGGATACCGGTAATTTCTACTTTCCCGTTTGTACTCGATTTTGGTACAATATATTATTGGCAGTCGAAAGAATTATATTTTGAAGTAACTAACACCGGTACAGATAGCTTATTTGTTACAGGTATAAGTTCAGGAAATCCTGATTTTACGACTTTACCATCGAGCTTTGGATTGGCAGTTGATTCTTCTGAGATTATTGCCGTTACTTATTTACCTTCATCTCCCGGCTCAGACATGAGTGAACTCATCTTTCTTTCAAATGCTGGGTCATTTGATACTTTGGACCTCAATGGTTATGCTTTGGATCCACCTGTCATTGCCGTAAATCCGACATCGATTACAGATACTGTCTTAATTGGTGATGTGGCAAAACAGACGATGGTTTTATCGAATAATGGAGGCAGTGATCTGCAATATCACTTGTCAGAAATAAATTACGGTAATGGCAGCGATGGCGAATTAAATGTTAGCGTCACTGAAACATATTATGTGGATGCAATAAAATCCAAAGTTAATGGGTTGAATCCTGCCGGACAGAATATAATTACTTTAAATAATGCGATTGGATTTGCACCGGATGATGAAATACTTATCATTACGATGCAGGATCCAGAAACAGACACATCTTTGAATAAAACCGGCCAATATGAGACGCATTATATTTATTCTGTCACCGGCAACCAGATAAAACTCAAAGACAATCTGATTTACACTTATGAACAAACAAGTGTTAAAAAACATCAGGTCATACGAATTCCGCAATTCACAGACGTAATAGTTGAAGGTACAATCACTTGTGATGGCTGGAATGGTGAAACGGGAGGAATAGTGTTTTTCCGTTCCAATGGGTCGGTGGCTATAAATTCAACTGCAAAAATAGATGTTACCGGAAAAGGATACCGGGGAGGGATTGGGCCTGCATCCCAAACAGATTATCAATATGGATATGCCGGTGAAAGAACGAGAGGAGTGAGTACTGCCCGGGAATTAAATGGATTAGCAAAAATTCAAGGTGGCGGTGGCGCTGGGAAAGGCGCCGAGGGATCAGGAGGCGGGGGAGGATATGGTTTAAATGGCGGAAATGGAGGAAAATATTTAGCAGGTTCTGATTATGGCAGGGGCGCTTTAAGTTTTGGAAGTGCGAATTTGAATAAATTGTTTTTCGGGGGGGGCGGAGGTTCTTCAGGTTCACATTCAGCAGGTAGATATGGTGTAGCCGGAGGCAATGGCGGCGGGATTGTTTGTTTCAGTGTAAAAACTATTATCATTAGTAATGGTGGAAATATTAAAGCATCCGGTAATAATGGAAGTAATGGTATCAGAGTTTATGATGCAAATAGTGGCGCCGGAGGTGGCGGGGGCGCTGGTGGTTCAATTTTAATTTCAGCAGATATAATAAATAACGACGCTGGATACATCAAGGCAGAAGCTGGTACCGGAGGATTAAAAGCTGCCAACAGCAATGGTTATAATGGAGGAGGCGGAGGGGTTGGCCGAATCCGTTTTGATGTTCATTCGTTTGAAAATGATGGCAATATTAATCCCAATCCTATTATTACTTCTGAGAATGTTTTGGAACCATGGATTACTGTATCTCCTGCTCATGGCATCATACCCCCGTCTCAAAAGGACACAATAAATATTTCTTTGCTAGGATATTTATTGAATGTCGGGGATCATTTTTCACAAATCAAAGTACAAAGCAATGACATAGAAACAGCCATTTTATCAGTACCTGTTAACTTAAAAGTTAATCCAGGAGTTGGAATATTTGCAGCAGATTCAATCATCATCGATCCAGTACATATTGATTCAGTCCTAATTACACCTTTTTTGATCCATAATGTCGGTTCGATTACATTAACTATTTCCGATATCAACCTGGATGATGAAAACGCTGTATTTTCTCTATCAGATACTACATTTACAATACCCCCATTCAATAAAGATACATTATGGATAACATTCCAGCCGGATTCTGCAAGATGGTATGAAGCATCGCTACAAATTTTAAGCAATGACCCAACTGACCCTGCATTCCCGGTCATAATCCTCGGAAATGGTATCTCAGAACCGGTAATCGCCGTTTCCCCTGATTCGTTTGACGTCATTGTTCCTCAGTTTGATTCAATCACACAAAACCTGACTATTTTCAATAATGGCGGAAGTAATCTGGAATTTAATATAAAAAGTATTGATAATCTTGGGATTCCTTATGTAGATCCTGCATTATTTGAATTTAAGACAATATTTAATGGACATCGTTATTATTTATCGAAGCAAACAAGCTATTGGGACAATGCAAAAAACACATGCCAAAATTGGGGTGGACATTTGGCAACAATATCCAGTTCATCAGAGAATGCCATTATTCAGCAAATAGCTGTAAATAAGGGAGCTACTGTTTGGATTGGTTTTTCTGATTATCAAATTGAAGGAACCTGGACCTGGGTCACTGGCGAACCAGTCACATATACCAACTGGGCCTCAGGAGAGCCAAATAATGGTGGCGGAAACGAAGATTATGGCCAGATGTACGGAACCGGCAGTAATATTGGTAAATGGAATGACGGGCCAGATGCACTTTTATACTATATACTTGAAATTGATAAGATTAAGGATACTATAATTACTTTCCATGATCCATCAGGTATTATTCCAAGATACGATCACCAGGATATTGATGTAACATTCCATTCAAGAAACCTTGATTTCGGAACCTATTATTCAAATATTCAGATAATCAGCAATGATTTGACCCATGACACGTTGATGGTGCCTGCTACCATCAATATTCCACCATCCAACGTGGCAGTGTTGCCAGATTCTTTCAATGTGATAGTTCCGCAATATGATTCATTGATTCAAAACCTTACAATCTATAATAATGGAGGAAGTGATCTTTCCTATCAGCTTGAATATGTTGATACAACCGGATGGGGTGCTGGAATGGCAGTTTCATTTGATGGGAATGGAGACTATGTTCAAATCCCTGATAATACGCTCTGGGATTTGGGAGTAGGAGATTTTACTATTGAATTGTGGGTCAATTACTCTAATATATCATCTTATAACACAATTATTGAAATTGGCAATTGGACCAATTCAATAATAATAAGACAGGATAATTCATCCCAATTGTTCATTTATATGTGGAATACTTCTTACGTATATAGTTTTACACCAATATTAAATAAATGGTACGATTTTGCTATTAGAAGAAAGGCAGGTCAACTTGAAGTTTTTGTTGACGGAGTTCAATTAGGAAGTTCTATTGTATGTAATCATAATATTCAAATTTCAAATGTAATAAGGATTGGATCTTCTGTTCATGCAACCGGACAATATTTTAATGGAAAAATGGATGAAGTCAGAATATGGAATTATGCAAGGACTTTGAATGAGATTCAAAACCAAATAATTATGAGTCTTACTGGAAATGAAATAGGATTGATTGGTTACTGGAACTTCAATAAGAATAATCCTTGGGAAGATATCTCAGGAAATGGTAATAATGGATCAGCCTTTGGAAACACATCGGTATTGAAATCTACGGCTCCAATGGTATCCGATTTGATTACCTTCAATCCACAGGTTGGTGAGGTGCTATTATATGATAGCCTGAACATTGAGTTAATATTTCATTCTTATAACCTGGATTTTAACACCCATTCTTACACGATCCGACTTATCAACAATGATCCATCAAGCGATACCATTAACATACCCGTTATCCTGACAGTACCTCCTCCTGATATTGACCTTGCTCCACTTTCGATAAGTGAAAATCTCAAATCCGGGGATACATTGAGACGCACTTTTACTATTTCAAATTCGGGATTAAGCAATTTGATTTATGATATCGAAGATATTGAAGGACCTGGTTATGCGATGATGTTTGATGGCAGCGGTGATTACATGAACATTGGTGATCAGCCGGAATTGGCAGGCATGGATAGCCTGACAGTTGAATGCTGGATTAAAAGGTTAGGTGCCGGCCATTTTGAATTTATCAGCAAGCATTATCGTCGTTATAGTTTATTTATTGATGCGAATAATAAATTTGGAATGTATAAAGGTTATGATGGCACTAACTATCAGACCTTTACATCAAATTATAACCTTCCGTTAAATGAATGGCATCATCTTGCAGTTACATGGACAGGTACAACAATTAAATTTTATGCTGATGGTGAATTGGTTGGAAGCTCTACGACCGCCAATGCAAATCCAATTCCGTCAACAGGCTATAATTTTCAATTAGGAAGGAGGGCTGATGAAAACAGCTATTATTTAAACGGATACCTGGATGAAGTCAGGGTTTGGAGCATTTACAAAACACAGGCTCAGATCCGGTCGAAATTGCATTCATCCCTGATTGGCAATGAAAATGGATTAATGGGTTATTGGAATTTCAACCAGATAAATCCCTGGGATGATATATCAACTGCAAATAATGATGGAGTACCTTATGGAAATGTCGCTCCTGTATCTTCTACTGCCGTCATCACTAATATGATGTCTTTAGATAACATTTCAGGATTAGTCAATTACAATGATAGTACTTCTGTTGAATGTATTATTGACGCCTCCAATTTATGGGGAGGGCAGTATCATTCCTCTCTGACGATTTTGAATAATACTCCGGAAGAAGATTCGATTTATTTACCAATTGAAATATCAGTAACTGATGCCCCTGGCATTGATATATCGGATGATACCCTTGATTTCGGTGTGCACTTTGTCAATGCCGAAGTCTCATTGCCATTTTCAATTCAGAATATTGGAAGTGAAATGCTGGAAATTACAATCACCCCTCCCTACTCAAATGTTTTCAGTTATACCGGGAACAGTTCCCTGACCATACAACCTGGAGACACTTCTGATTATACCTTCTGGTTTATCCCCGATTTACCTCAGATTGAAGAGGATTCGATAATTATTTCCAGCGACGATCCTACTGATCCAATAACAATTATTCATCTGAGAGGAACCGGAATCCCCGCTCCGGAAATAACATTAATTCCATACCAGATGGATGTTTCAGTGTCTAGCCGTAATATATACAGTGAAAACCTGATTGTTAAAAACACCGGGGGTGATTCACTTGAATATAATTTCTATTTGCGCACTAAATCTGATCCTGATCTCTATCGTTATGCATATGTTGTAAATTATTACAGTAATTCCCTTTCAATAATTGATCTGGAAACTAATTATGTGACGAATAAAACGGGATTTACCACTAATCCGCATAATGTGGAAATGACTCCCGACGGTCAGAATCTTTGGATCACGACAGCAAACGGTACCAATATTATCGTTTACAATCCCTGGACCGGCACATCAAAAACAATTCCTGTGACCGGAACGCTCAGGTATGGAACTGCGTTTTCAACCGATGGGAACCTTGCTTACGTTGCCAATCAGTCCAACAACAGGATAGAAGTATTCAATACGTTGACTAATTCATTGGCATATACTTACAGCTTTAATATTGATAATCCTTCTAATCCTGATGTTACAAAGGATGGTAATTTATTGTATATTCCGGATGAGGGTACTGATAAAATTGTTATTGTCAATACCCAAACCGGTGAGCATGTGACCTCTCTTTCAGGATTTACTGATCCGTGGTGGGTACGGATAAGTCCAAATGGCAAATGGTTTGCATTCCGTGATGGAAATACTGTAAAAATCGGCGAGACTGAATCGAATGCTGTTGTCGATAATATTCCATCAATCAGTAATCCCAGAATCGGAGTTTGGTCGCCCGACAATGAATTTTTTTACGTTGGGAGCTGGGATAATTATAAGATATATAAAATTGAAACGGATTCTTTTACTGTAATTAAAGAATACACGTTGCCTTATAGGCCTTTTTCCGTGAATCTTACCGGGGATAATCAATATTTGCTGGCTGCCTGTGCCGATGATGACAAAGTTGCCATAATAAAGCTGGATACTGATGAAATAAATTATGTTACCGTCCAAGATTATCCGACGATAGTTACTACATTCAGGATCAAAGAACCTTTGTGGATATTGGGTATTTCCAGAAGATCTGGCATACTGAAAGCGGATTCATCAGATGTTATCACAATCGAAATGAATACAAACTCCCTCGACGGTGGTGATTATTTTGCAGAACTGCCATTTACCTGCAATGTTCCCCTGGAAAACGAATTTATCTATGATATAAACCTTAATTTTAATTCTGGTGTCGCTCGCCTGCACACATCCACCGACACACTTGATTTTAATAATGTATGGGCAGGCTATCCCGACAGTACCGTCATTACTTTTTATAATATAGGTACAAAGCCCTTGCAGGTTTCATCGGTTTCATATAATCCAAATCAATTTTATTCTTCTGCAAATCAATTAACTGTTGCCCCGAATAATCATGTTGATGTTACTGTGTATTGTAACGCTATCAATTCCGGCACTCTAAACGGAATAATGACGATATTTTCAAATGGGGGAAATAAAACCATTTATTTGAAGGCATTTGTCCAGTCCCCTCCCCTAATAAGTGTTAATCCTGCTCAAATATCAAAAACTTTATTACCAGATACTACAGGAAGCGTTAATCTGACACTTTTTAACAATGGTTCCGGAGATCTTACCTATAACGCTATTACCGGAATGAACAAGGATATTTTCATCATTGGTAATAATAACAAAGAGCAGATCACACTATGGAACCAGGCGTTGAATATTACGTCAAATCTAAACCTTATCTCGACAGGTCCCTGGAAATGCAGCTATTCTCCTGATGGTAAAAAAGTTTGGATAACATACGAAGATTATGGTTACATTACTGTTATTGATTTAGCCTCAAATTCAGTTTTAGCGAATATTTATGTTGAAGGAAGCAGGACTTCGGATATTGCATTCAATCAGGAGGGCAGCCTGGCTTATATTTGTAATTGGAGCCTGAACAGAATTGAAAAAATTAATGCAATTAATTTATCATTAGAAGGCAATTTCTCAGGAAGTTTATCCAACCCTGGCAAAATAATCAGTGTTCCGGGCACTAACGATCTGTATGTAATGAACTATGGCAACAATAATCTCATCGTCTTTGACATGACATCAAATACGCTGGTAAAGACCATCAGCGGTACAGGAACAGATTATGATGTTATAGTATCAAAAGAGGGTGATTTTGTTTATTGGGTTGATGGTGGATATGTGAAGCGTATAAATACGGTAACCCGCAGTGTTGAACAAACCAGCCTGCAATTAGGTGATTTAAGAGGCGCTGTCTTATCGGATGACGGACAGATAATATATGTCTGTGTTTATAATCAAAATAAAGTAATTGAACTGGAAACCAATAACTTAACTGTACTGAATGCCTGGAGTGCATGGGACGTTATTAATAAACCAATCGATATTTCAATTTCATTTGATAAAAAGTATCTGTTTGTAATTCTTGAATCAGACAACAAGGTTGTCAAAATCGATATTGATAACAATAGCTTACAACAGGTCTATTCAATTGGAAGCAGTGATTTTGATTTTACTTCCATAACTGCCTCTGAAAGAATTTCCTGGCTGGCCTGTGAAGTCGGAAAAGATACTTTGACGACAGGAAATAAGCTCATCAACTTTAATTTTAATACTGAAAATCTTGCCCTTGGATCATATTCGGCTCAATATGGCATCTATTCAAATTCACCTGTACAACCTGAAATTATTTTACCAGTTGAATTAATTGTTCAAAACCTGGGTAATTTGCCACCAGGCTGGGAGTTTACTGTTACTCCCCGAACGCATAACATTACAATACCCTCATGGATTTGGCCTGCCATTGAAGGACAGCCTCTTGTGCCAGGTGATTATATTGGTGTATTTTACATGAATAATGGCACAGAACTATGCGGGGGAGCTGCCGAATGGATTGGAAACAGCAATTTAAATATTATTGCCTATGGTGATAATTTCCTTACTTATCCCAAGGATGGTTTTAGTGATGGGGAAGATTTTATCTGGAAACTTTATTCACAGTCTTCCGGACAATCCTGTAATGCGGATGCGGTTTATGATATCAATCAACCAGAGCATGATGGCAAATGGATTGAAAATGGTCTTTCTGCTTTGACGGGACTTAATTGTCCTGTGATTCCTTACCAAACAAATATCAATAATATTACTTTGGTAAATGGTCAGACCCAATGTTATAATGCCATGCAGACAATCATAGTAGCTGGACCCGGGACTTACTTTGAAGTCCAGAATGGTGCTAACGCCATCTTTATTGCAGGCCAGAAGATCTCTTTTCTTTCGGGAACAACCGTCCATCTGGGCGGATATCTTCATGGATATATTACACCATCCGGACCGTGGTGTAACCAAGGAGGTGTGTTTCCACAGGTCGATTTGGAAAGTCGGGATTCATCGAAACGGGATATTCCTTTAAGTAGGTATTGTGAAGAAACATTCTTCAAAGTTTATCCCAACCCTACCACATGGAGCTTTACCCTTGAACTCTCCAGGATTGGGAAAGAACAGCTAGTCCATATAGAGATTTACTCCATGTGTGGAGAGAAAATCTTCACCAAGCAGTTCACAGGCGAGAGGAAACAAGAATTCTCTCTCTCCAACCAACCTTCTGGTATCTATTACATCCGGGTGATAGCAGGAGATAAGGTTGAGACGGGAAAGATTATAAAACTCTAATTTTGAATGGTCCGAAAAATAGGGGAGCTTACATTCAACTCCTGATATGAAGAATTAACAATAAAACCACCTCCGGAAAAAAAAACAGGTGTTGATCCGCCGAATGTTTCGATACAAACCGAATATCCATATCCCGACCTGCGATATTCATTTTGTTTTACATCTGCATATGTTATTTGCGTTAAACACTCATGAGACAGATAAAATACAAGAAAACAGAAAAAACCAAAGCGTTTCATTATTTCAGGTAGTTTCTTATTTTCTTAAATTTTTTATCATTTGCTATATCCTTTGCGGAATAACCATTCCTATTAATGATTAATGGATCAGCCCCGATGGATATTAAAAATTTAACCAACGAAGTCAAACCTAAATCAGATGCATACATAAGGGCTGTATTTCCAGCATTGTCTTGTGCATTAATGTCTGCACCATATTTTATTAACATCTCTGTAATGGAAATACTATTAAGCGAAAGAAACTTTAAACTTAAATCGCCTGTTGTATCATTATTACTGTAGAAATACATTAAGGGTGTGATCCCCATATTATCCCTGGCATTAGGACTTGCTTTTGATTTTAATAAATATTCAATCATAACCAAGTCTCCATTATAACATGCTATCATTAAAGATGTTACTCCATTTGGTAACGGATCGTTGAAATCGACGCCCACAGTTTTCAGTTGTTCAACAACAGAGAATTCTTTTTTCCAAATTGCATAAAATAAAGCACTGACTCCATCATTATTCTTGTAATCGGTTCTGGCTCCCTTGCTGATTAATAATGAGGCAACCGCATTGTTTTTATTAATACATGCATACATCAAGGGTGTCCAATTATCGTTATCTCTGGCATTAATATCAGCATTTTTATCTATCAAGTAAGAAGTAATTGGAACGCTTCCCCGAATGCAGGCGTACATAAGTGGTGATTCCCCGTTGTCGTTTTGGGCGTTGACATTGGTTCCTTTCATTAAAAGTGATTCGACAACCTGCAGATCAAGGGCGTCGACAGCATAAAATAATGCTGTTTGTTCAATGCCATCTTTAATATTAATATTTATCTCACTTCTCGTGATAAGATACAGAGCAATAGAGGAATATCCTTTATCTATTGCATGCATTAAAACAGAAATTCCGTCATAATCCTGTGAATTTATATCAGCACCTTTTTCGACCAGATAAACGAAAACCTGTTCATTTTCAAGTCCATACATTAAAACATTTTGTCCGTCCTTGTCTTTAATTCTGAGATCAGCGCCATGTTCTACAAGTAGTTCTACGTTGATAAGACTCCCATTCCTTGCTGCATACATTAAAGCGGTGCACCCTTGACTGTCTTTTCTGTTAACATCCACTCCTTTTTCGATACATACTTTGATAAAATTTGTCGAATTATTCCGGGTTACAACGTGAATAATGTAAGCCCCCTCATAATTTGTATCATTGTTATATTCAGGAGATTTACTAAGAAGCGATGTGAATTTATCAAGATTCCTTTTCTTGTATGTTTCAAAAATCTTTTGAGGAAAAAGGAAATTGTTCAAGCAAAGGAACAATCCGGATAATACAAGAATCCATTTAACCTTTCGCACGACCTGAAATGTTAATCCATTCTCACTCTTACAAACCAGATTACATCCCCTTCTCTATTAGAACCAAATAATACAAGTTTTTTTTCACTTGAGTTCTTGAGAATGGGGAAGTTGTTATCGCAGAAATATTTCTCTTTGCCATAAAGGATGAAATCACTCACGGAACCACTGGATAGATCAATTTTCCCCATTCTTGGATAAGTCAGTAACCTTTTTTTCAATAAGGTCGAAAACTGAGGAATTCCAAGTATCTGGAATCCAATACCCTCGCCTTTTTCTCCTTTAACTTCCTGAATCAACCAATAAAGATATTTACCATTGTCGCTTTCCACCTGTACCTGTGGGGCCATATATTTTCCTGAATTTTCTTTTGCATCTATACCATATTGTGAAACGAGTTTGCCGTTCTTATCAAAATGAAAACCGAGAAAATCTTTGTATGTAAAATCCCTATTCCCAGTAATTGCATTGAACTTCCCCCCCCATGTCTGGCCTGTAATAAAAAGATCTCCATTACTAAGAATTTCCATATTAGAAAGATCAAACTTCTTGCCGTCATAGGCCGGAGATTGCCGTTGATCAGGCGGAAATTTTAATTTCGAATCGAACTCATAAATAAATGTTTCCGTCATATAGTCGATTTTGTGGTTTGAAATTTTCGCGACTTGGAAAGCTTTATATGTCGTAGTATTAACCAATTGATCATAATACTTGTCTTCCCCGGCCGCGGAAGGTCCATAAAGATAATATTCCTCATTATCAGGAATTTTCACAATGTCATTGACCTCCCAATAATTTGCGGGTGAGTTAATAATAATTTTATCCAGAATCTCCAGATCAGGATTCACCCTCAAAAAGGTATACCTGTTTTTTTGTGGGTCAGGATTCTTACCAAATTTTACAGGGGCAAATAAAAAGAGTATTTCAATAATATTATCGTTTTCATCAAGGATGGATTTTGAAAGAACCAGCAATTGCGGATAGTCAAAATTTATATTTATATTTTTCACGACATCGAGATTATTATTTATTTGTAAAATGTGAAGATCCTTAAATACACTGGCTTTGTCATTCTCATTCTTTAATCCCACTAAAACAAGTAAATTCCCGTTATTGATGTTGTCAAAACCTTTTAGGTAATAATATTTATCACCTTCTTCACTTCTCATTTTCACTTTGTCAAGCATTTTATATTTAGGTGTATAAGATGCAAAAAACCAATTGTAGTTATAAGTTATTTCATATTTTCTTAATACTAACTGACCGGTTAGGTTAGCAACTGCAGTGATGCCTTCCGATTTATATTCTTCACCACGGAATTTCCACCATGGAAATTTCACCTTGGCCACATCAAATTCAAATTCCTGTTGATCCATTTTGATAAAATTAAAATCTTTGTCAAATCGATAATTTTCAAACTTGGCTGATTTAACGTTTGATTTCGTGACGTACGTCAGAATATAATTCCCTGTTTTTGCATCAAATTCTGCATTGCCCAGATTTCCTCTTTTCGCTTTACCACTTATCTCGTATATTTTTTCAACCTCAATATCCTGTCCTATTACAGGAATAACATAAATCACAGCAATCAATAGTAAATAACTAACTTTTTTCATAATAGATCCTCCTATTTTTAATGAATATAAGATAAATCAATACTTACCACTTTACAAGAATAGAAAATACAGGTATAATAGCAGGTATAATAGTAAATGTGTCATTTAGTCCAACCACCTTCATGATAGAGTTGCAGGATTTCAGTTTCCGATATTGCTCTATTATATGTTCGGACATCATCAATATTGCCAATAAATTGTTGATTACCATCACCATCGGTATGCATTCCTATTCTAAAAACATCAGTATAATTTGTAGGAATAGGTGTAGTAATATTTTGTGATTTTTTAAATTGACCGTCAACATAGATAGACCTTATATTACCGTTGTAAACAACAACTATAAAATGCCAACTATCTGCTAATTCCACGATATCAATAAATACTAAATTATATCTATCAAAAACGGATAATTGGTTTTTAATATAATAACCAACATCCCAAGAAGAAACGCCTCCATCAATAGTTCCGTAACATCCAAAATTCTGTCCATTACTGTTTGCTGGTGATGGCTTTACCCATACACAATAAGTAAATACACTATTTAGGATAGGGAAATTGTTAACTTGAATGTAATTAATATTATTTGTGAAATTGTACCCATTATTAACTTTACCAAACCTGTCTGCAGTAAGTGAAGCACCATGCACTGTCCCATTATATCCATTCCCACTTTCGTCATTTGCATTGCCGTTAAAGGGATAATATGCAACTAATCCTTGAGTTGGGAGTTCGGAAAGAGTAGTAAATCTCCAAATGGGACCAATTGCTGATGCACTTTTTAAATCATGAGCAGTCACTCTCCAGTAATAAGTTTTATTAAAATCAAGTGTCCCTAATGCATAATTTGGCTGTTTCCAATTTGAAACCAATAATGTATTCGGAGGATTGGTCGAGTCAAAATAAATATCAAATTTCAAGCTATCTCCAGTATCCGGATCACTACAAGTCCAGCTTAATACTGGTGTGACTGAAACATACGTTGCAGCATCAGTAGGATTGGGACTGCTTGGGGTAGCTGGTTGTTGGTTACTTGGCTGAGGTTCGTCAGAAGATTTTTTACAAGATAAAATGAAGAAAGCGCAACACAACAACATAATCAACGCTAATGATACATTTTTCATTTTTTAGCTCCTTATTTGTTTTTGGGGACTGTTTGTTACTATTTCATCGAAATTACCCAATCCCGTTGGTAACTTTGCTTGAAGTAAATATCATATTTTGCAATTCCCTTTTTTCAATAGAAACTACCGCCACATCGGCATCCACGATGCGGAATTGACCATGCTATATATTTGAATTCCATTTTCATGTTTAGTAATCGAAACCACTTTCCTGGACAGACTAAAAAAAAGCAGGTCGTTTTATTGCAGAAAATTGGTTAGTCATGTTTAGAAAGACCCTAAACTACTTTTAAAGCATCCGGATACAATAATAATGGAAATGAAATAGCTGATATACAACAGTCGATTTTCGTATGGTTTTTTTAAAATTGAAAACGAGCTAATAATAGTTGGGACGAAAAGAAAGTAAGCACCATATGAGATTCTAACCGTTAATAAGAAAGTAATAAAATAGCACGCGACAATGAATATTAGGTAAAATCCTTTAAATTTTCCTGGATCAAAAAGTACAGGTATAGTAATAACTTTTGAAACTGAGTCTCCTCGAGTATCTGGTATATCTTTGATAAACGATCCTAAAAACGTTATGAGGAAAATAAGAATGAAATAGGAGGTTCTCATTGTAACAATTGGACTTGGATTCCCAGCAATCATTGCCCCATAAAGGACTGCAAGGGACGCCGCCGCTGCAAGAATGAAATTTGACAAGAATAAATAGCGTTTTAAACGTAATGGCGGAAATGAGTATACAAATGATAATGCTGACCATAATAAAACAACGGAAAAAATTCCAGAACTCACCGAAAAAGAAAGTAAAAGTGAAAGAACAAAGAGTAACGTACATAATAATAAACTACCGGTTTTATTCTCAGGATTTTCTTCGAAAAAATTTATCCGGTTTATTTGATCTTCTCGTTGATCAGTATAATCATTTGCAATTGTCGTAGCTATGAATACAAGGAAAAATGCTGCAATACCAACCAAGAAATCAAGAATAAAGCAGAACAGATAAAAACTCTCCTTTTTTATGAAAAGAGAATCCATATCAAATGATAGCCAAAAACCAGCTAAAACCAGTAAGAAATAATGTCCTAAACGATAAGGTCTTAAAAAAAAACCAATCTTGCTTTTGAGCTCTAGGGATGATCGAAAAAATGAAATTATTAAAACTATAATGATTACGAGCAAATATACTTCAGCATAGATTGAATCAGTAAAAGATAGAGATAATTCTGAATGTAAAATAATCGTTTTTAACAAAGCCGGCCAACAGCAGAGAAAATATATTCCCAGGTAGACGAAAAGAATTCCCGAAACGATTGAGAATAATCTTTTAATCTTACTTTCTTGAGAGAATTTCCATATTGCAAAAGGTAAAAACAAGATTGTTAAAAACATCTCAACTCTTGGGCCATAAGGGATTCCGAAAGAAAAGAGGTTTTGAAAGGGATTTAACAGATTAATCAAAACCACATATGCGTCATGAGGATCTTTTACATAAAGATAAGGTATCGAACCCATGTTGAAGAATAAATCAACAATGGGTCCTATCAAGATCAATAATAAAAATACTGCTGCGATACGAGCAGATTTTTGAAAAGTAATGCGAAGTAGCATAGAAAATCCAAGTGCGCCAGATATCCAAAGAGCAAGATAAAACAATGGAAAATGGAACCACCAACCAATCCAATCATTAAAAGTAGTTATGCTCCATGAACCAGGTCTTTTTAATAGCATTTCTAATAGATTCCGGATAATGATCATAGAAAAAACTGTTAATAAAATTTCAATCCAGTTTTTAATTGTCTTAATCATTTTTCTTGCTGATGATTTATCTATTCTATTTCGATATTAAAGGTTATCTCATAAATATTATTTTCCTTACTTCTTTTACATAACCAGCTTGGATTACAGCATAGTAAATTCCGTCATGGAGTGATGAGCCACTAAAAACAACTTCATTTAATCCTGCATGTCTGTTTTCATTAACTAAAACCTCTATTTGTTCTCCACGTGAATTATAGATGGTTATTTTGATCAATTGGTATTTAGGATTAATAAAAGTAATTTTTGTAATATCAGAAAATGGATTAGGAATATTCAGCACTCGGAATGGATTATTCGAATTGATGATATCTTCAATTCCATATGTGGCTGTAGTAAATGTTTTATCATTACCATATGCTGTCCCAGCAAGATTAGTCCCAGTGACCCTATAATGATAGGTTTGGCTCGGATCTAAGCCTGATAGAACAAATGTAACTTCTTGATTATCAATTCCAGATACGGGGCTTTGGGTGGCGGTCACCGTATGATCGTAAGAAATCGTAAGACCATATTCAAAAACAACATCGGTCAGAGCATTTTCAGGATTTATTATTCCATTTAGAGTTGCTGAGTTGTGTGTAATATTTGTTGCATCATTGGTTGTTACAAACGGAAGTTTGGATAAAGTCGTAAAATATTTATCATTTCCCAAGGTTGTACCAAAAGAGTTAATTGCTTTGATTCTGTAATGATAAAGCTGGTTGGGTACTAAATTTGTCAATCCTGAATTGACGATGGTATTATCATTCCCTGATACAAAATTTGGATTTCCGGCAGAAACAATTCCGTAGGCAGAAGTTGTTCCATATTCAAAAGTTATTGCCGCAATCGCGTTATTTGCATTAACTGTACCAAAAAGAATTGCACTGTTATCAGTGATATTAATTGTGGAGTCAGTCGATGCAATTGGAGGTCCAGGTGTGATACAATTTAGTTTAACGAAACCTAATGAACCACATCCGAGCAAAATATTTCTATTTGCATCAAAGGCAGGCCGACAATAATCACTTCCCCAAAAGATTTCGTTTCTTAGTCCGGAAGAACCATAATATCCTATTAAGGTTAAGGCGCCTGAAGGCGATTCAACATATGCTTGCATTCGATCAAAGCTTGTCGTCAGCGAAAGCATAGAGTCTTTCATGGCGATACCTATTGCTTGAGAAACTGTGGGCATGGAGCCAATCATATTAGGAGCTGAAGGATCTGAAATATCCAAAATTAGCAACCCCTGGCTTCCTGCCGCAAGAAAAGCTTTGCCTGTTTTGATTGCGACATCATAAACATTTCCGGTGGGATCATAAAATCCCTCGACATACATACCAGCGGGGTCCGACACATTTAATATAATAAAGCCATTAGCATCGGAGGCAACATAACCATAATCCCCCATAACTTTAATTCTCCATTTTATTCCTTGGGGATTAAATGATCCAAGCTTTATCGGGTGGATTGGATCTACCAAATCGTATACTGTCAGTCCACTATCTGACTGTAAGACATAAAGTCTGTTTTCCTGAGTCGTTAGATCACTGACATTGTTTTGAACGACTGGAATAGTATTAATTGTTATCGGATTAGCAGGATTTGAAACATCCAGAATTTTTATAGATTCACTCAGCTGACTTACATATAAATAATTGTCAAGTTTTGCAAGGGCTCCGACTCTTTTTTCGTTTGACCAGCTTCCTATCATTGTCATTTCGTCAATTTCATTTTGAAAAATTTTTATTCCCAGGTCTCCGTCGCAAACATATACCTGACCGTTATTTTCAAGTATATCGGTTATTTCGTTCCCGAGTTTTAAATTATTGATTATTAGATTATCTGCTGCTTTAATAATTTTTACACCCATGTTCCCACAGGAAGTAAAATAAAAACCATTATTGTAAGAAGCATCATATTTAGTCCCTTCCAGGGCTATGAAGCGGGTAATAATGGGTGAAGATGGTTCTTTTATTCCGATTACTGCAATTCCTGAATCCTTGGTAGTCACAAGAAGTGTTGTGTCGAACTGTTCTACTCTGAATGCATCTTTTCCAAAAAGATTAATTGTTTGATAGACAAAAGGAGCCTGTATGTTTGAAATATCGATTTGCTTAATACCGTTCCAACGTGATGTAACATAAGCATAAGTTCCTTTAACAGCAACATCACCCTGATCATTTGTATAACTACCAGGCGAACCCAATTCCATCGTTGTCTGACCTACCGGATTAGTAGGGTCAGATATGTCATAAATAGCCAGTTTCGTATGTGAGCCATCCCACATACTGTATGTAATAAAAACTACATAAACATAGGCACCCTCGACACAAACACCGGTTACCTCACCACCCATATCCCAGTCTATAACAACATTTGGATTCTGGATGTCAGTTATATCAATAATCTTGAATCTGCCTTGAAAAAGATATTCATAAGCGCCAGGGTTTCCACCGTACCAACCATCTGATAAATACAGATAATTACCTTTAACATCCAGGTCGTTGGCACCATAAGATACAGGCACCGTACTTACGAGTGCAGGTTCATACAGATTGTTGATATCATATATTTTTACACCATCCAACTGATTTGCCACGAATAAGTTATTTTCAACCTGCAAAATTTTCAGTATACGTGATGTTGACGGAATGGTAGAAATGTAAGTCATATTAATTCCATCATTTATTTTATATATATTAATTCCGGCGCCGAATCCTGAGAACAAGTAATCACCAGTGCTATATACTGCAAATGAAGATCCATAAGGCCATTGATATTTTACATCCATTGCGGAATCTGAAAGAGTTCCCTTAGTTGAATGCAAGTTTAAAAGCATTCCCAAATCAGATAATTTGTGCGGATGATAAATAATCGGGTGATTACTTTTCCATTGATTCTCATCATGGGTACTCCTTGCATTGATCAACAAGAAAACTATTGCTGAACCAATGAGCAGTAAAAAAACTACTTTTTTCATAATTCCTTCTCCTGTCTGTTAAAAATGATTTATTTAAATGGATTTTTTTTGTCTATGACACTGCTATTTGCTGATTTCTATAATCCCTTTACTTGTTCGATGTACCATCCCAAATACACCTGATACTAAAACCGGACTTAATGGCATTCCCATGTGTGTAAACCCCGGGACTGGCATAATCCAGGTATCTTTCCCATGCAACTCCCTGAATAAACAGGGTCGATGACCACCAGTCGCCAGAAATCCTCAATGAAGAAAAGCTTCCATCGGTTTCCCGATATCCACCTGGTAAAGCGGTAAATCCAGTTTCATTCGTAGCGCCAGCATTTGGACTCAACCAGTGGTCAGTACCAGCTTCTTTCAGCTTTCCTGCAGCTACTTCATCCCCTCCTAATAATAGTGTGAGGGTCGTCCATTCTTCATTAGTTGGGACATGCCAACCATTTGGAGCAATAAGCCGGTTATCGATAACAACATACCAGTTATACAACCGTCCATAAATCTGTGAAGTGGATGAATTATTTTCATAATCACAATAAGCCCCAGTAGATAGATTTGCCCATTGCTGATCGTCTTTTACATTAGGAATTGCATCACCATTCCTGTATCGGGTGACATTAAGATTCTCAAGCATCCAAAATTGATCACCTATTTTAATGGTATGATATACATTCCCATCAACATCATATACAGAATCGGGTGGTGGAAGAGTGTTATTAGCATTTCCATCATCTTTTTTTTCTTCACAAGCAGAGAAGGATAGAATAATCATTCCAAAAATGTGAAGTGGGAATAACTTCCAAATTGTCTTCATTGTTATTGGTATTTTTGGGTTCGCTAAGATGCGTATTTGAAAATATTATCTATCTGTAAATGAATTATTTGTGCTGTTTGTAAAAAATGTTAAAAAAATGATTTTTAAAGTGAATTGTGAAGTGAGAATAACCATTATCCCACAAGGCTTTCAGAGGTTATTTCCCATTTCACAGTCAAACATTAGTAAAGGTTTTATTTAATTCATTTTCAAGTTTTAAGCATAAGTACGCATTCTTATGATGACCTTTTTTTTTATTTTCAAGATGTCGGGTTTTCCCACCTTACAGTATCCATATCGCGGATACATTTACGGCATCACTCATTCGGTTTTTCCGTTTCAGTGAGTGATTTTAATATCCGTTCAGGTTCCAGATACCTGACACTTTTTGTCAGTTCTTGAAATTCGCTTACGTTTCCGACAAGATGTATTACAAAAGATGGTTTTTTATCCTTTTCCGACAAAAAAGTAAAAAGCACATAATCTCTTTCGGTCGGAATTTTTTTTATATCGATATCTAAAAAATATTCACACGGAGTTCGATTTCCAAGGCTGTCTGAATAAAAGAATTTAATCCTGTTATCGCTCATACAGCCTCCGTTAGCGGGAAATTGGGATCGAAGGAATCCTGAATTTGGGATTTTGTATATCCTCGCGGAATCTTCATATTGAATTGGCATGCCTCCTTTCTGGTCGAAGAATACTATTATTTTCCCTTTAAAATTTTTTGGAATAAGATATATTTCTTTCTCACATCTGCGATTTTCTCTGCAGGACATTACAAAAAGAGGAACCAGGAGGATAATGAAGAATGTTGATCTCATAACATATCTTATTTTTAGAAATATCTGTCCGCTTAATAATCATCCTTATGGATAAATAAGCGGACAGATAAAGCTGAAATGATTTTATTTTGAATCACATGTGCAAGTGCCACCTACCAGTGCTGCTGCGTCCTTGCACGCTTGCTCATATGCATCAATATCGCTTTTCTTCCCGCATTGTTCCGGATAAGTATACGTATTACTATAACCCATGATGGAGTATGTATATTTACAGGTAGAACACTTTTTACAGGATTGAAAGATGGCTGGAGAGAGAAGAAAGGCAATAAATGCCAAAAAAATAAATACTTTTTTCATGATTTGATTTTTTATTAAATGATAAGAAATGATTTGTATATTGAATTTCATCCTGAATATAATTTGTTTGCTGGTGGTGACCGCTGATTTGTATTCATGTCTCTGCTCATCTTGTTTTATATAAAATTTGATAAAGAGCAAAAAGGGAAAAATTCTATCGTTTATTAATTCAAATGATATTCGGTCATGACAGCATCAAATAATTTTGTCCCCTGGAAAAATGTTTCCCATCCAACCATTCCGATTCCAGGAATAAAATATTGATAGATATCATATCCGACCATTTCCTTCCCTGAATTACTTGGCATTTCAGGTAACTTATTTTCAAATGGTGTAACCATGAATGACGCTTTTCCGAGTGGTAAAAAGAAATGATACTCGTAACATCCTTCAAAGGAATAAAATGAAGCATTTGTAGATTCGCAGGTCATTGTAGTCGGATAGGGAACCGCTATCCAATTTGTAACCCAAGTATCGTTGGGGTTTGCAGGATATTTGTACTCTAAATCAGGTGGATATTGATAAGGTCCACTATATCCATACGCCCAACATCCATCGCTTTTGTTTTTATAATACCATTCGTATGGATCCCCTGCGGTATACCATTTATAACATAATTCGTCCCCTACTGTAATCGTTCCGGTAATACTTATCTGCATTTGCTGAGGTAGTATATTGCTTTGATAAATCCAATAATTCCCTACAGATAGGGGTAATATTTCATCAGATGGGGGCGGGGGTGAACCTTCTGTTATAAACTCCTTCCCGGAACCATAGGATGTTCCATGATCATTAATCGCATAAGCTCTTGTATAATAATGGGTAGAAGCAATCAGGCCGGTTATTGTCGTTTCAAACGATCCTGGTCCAGCCCCGCAAATTTGTTTTGAATCAACGGTAGTTGGCAGAGGTGATTGGCTCCAACAAACACCTCTTTCGGTTACCTGGCTGGTCCCTTCAGAAGTGACTGAACCCCCAAGGTCTGCTGTAGACATAGTTATATTTATTGGATTTGCAGTTATGACGACTGGTAAATTGATATCTTGATTTGTCTTAAAAGTTCGTTGATTCCCATATCCTGTACCGCTGCTGTTTTCTGCATAAGCTCTGACAAAATAGGTTGTATTGCGGTCAAGATTTTGCAAAATACTGATAAAAGTCCCGGTTCCGGATCCATCAGTAGTATGAGCGTCCAAAGTGGTTGGATTATCTACTATACTCCAGCAGATACCTCTTGATATAACATCCGAAGTGCCGGTAACGACTACTGTGCCACCTGACTTTGCACTGGTTTCGGTGATTTCACTTATTGGAGTGGTCTGTACCACAGGCAACGTCTCGGAAGCGGAGGCAATCAACTGTTCGACACTGATAAGAGGCGGGTCGGTATAGTAATCCACTACATTCCCAAAAATTTCGGCCTTGATTCCCACACCAACACCCAGCCCTGCATATAATTTCCACCAGGGGGTTGTTGAAATATCAGCAGCCAACCGGCTATATCCTTCCAAAAATAAATAGGGAGATAATATGCCATATACAGCAATATTTAACTGAGGTTTTATATATACTTTGGCGGATGCATTTGCCGATAACTCGGGTGGATTGAAACCAAATGAATTTTCGAAGTTTTGGTATGATTGCCATTGGCCGTTTTCATATTTAATTCCAACAGTATAATTTGAATGCTGATCAATAGATGTTTCGATCTCTGAATGAATATTGACATTGGTCCCGGCTCTAAGTTCTAATTCCGGAATTAACAGGACAGGGAATCCGCTTACAATAACAAGGATCGGTTGAAATGTCATACTGGCAAGTTCCACCTCTTTCTCATATTGAAAATCAATAAGAGTCCATGTGGCATTGAGATTTAACAACTCATTCACTTCATATTCAACATATATTTGTTTAATCGAAAACCAGTCAATTACCCATCCACAATTAATATGTGGATTGATTGAGAATTCTCCTTCAAGATGTATGGTCGAATCTTCATCAAGGTATGTATCCATGGGGAAGTTAATTTCCCCGCCATTAGAAATAGTTTTACTTTGTTTGGTGGCTCCTAAGGAAATCCCAGGTCGCAAATAATTTATTTTCGAAATTTTTTGTTGGGATAATCCAAATGAAGTTGAGATACTACCCGACTGGATTGCATCTGACAAGGATGCAAAGGAAGTTTCGAAAATGACTTTGTCTCCTTCTGTTTTAATGTTAATAATCTTTTTTAGGTAACCATGTCCATATGACGAAACAAAAATATCACCACTGACAAGATTCGACTGTAGAAGGATATTTTTATCAAATGTAAATATCGATTCAGTTGAATCGATTCCGGAAATATTTGCTGCCCACGTGTTCTGATCAATTATTTTTGTAGTCGCTGGAATGACAAACGGGACGGGCTCATCTTCTGAGGAATCCTTTTTGCATCCGGTAAAAAAGTAAAGAATAAAAGGAATGATGATAAAAAGTACTTGAATTCTTCTTGTGATGATTTTCATTTACACAGGTTTAAAAAATGTTTGTTTTTGTTTTGATCAATACTGGGTTTATGCAGCATAATGTAGTGGCGTCAAATCGAATTGGCCAAATTCGTTGATATTTTGACCATCATAACTCAAATATAAAATTTGAAGGAATTCGGATGATCTTTTATCGATGTTTGCAGACAAATAGTGTAGAATATTTTCTCTTTCGAATTTTTTTGCGTGATTAAGGAAGGCCAAGAATAAATTGCTTTCTGATATTTTTCCATCTGTTTTTTTGAAATAGCCTGACTAAATCTTGACAATTTGCAATATCCATACCGCGTTTAAAACAAATCCATAAAACCAAGATTCTTTGTTTCATTCTGCCATATAATCAAGAAAAAATATTTGATAATTCATGAACCCTTAATTCGGTTCATAAATGCCTTTAAGTTTAACAAGAAATCCATGAGAACAGCCAGAAACTAAATGAATTGCCGCCCTGGTTGTATGAACAGTCTTATATGGTAAATAAATCCGAAAATGGTTTTCTTTACTTAAATTTGGAAAGGAATTCGTTTTTATAGGAATCGCCAAGAAATGCAGTAACCCCTTCAGTCAGGGTTATTATTCCTTGTGTTGAATATGAGTTGATATGCTTCAAATTGATGATATGGGACCGGTGAACCCGGATAAAATTATCCTGGGGTGTTAACAGTGCTTCAAACTCCTTAAGGGTCTTACAATGGTTTATTTTATTATTGTTCGTCAAAGATAGAACCGTGTAGTTACCATTTGCCTCCAATTTGATTATTGAATCGGTGTCTATTACCTTAAACCCACCGGTCTCATGAAGGATAATCTTGTCCTTATCGAGGATCTGTTTTTGTGCAATGTCAAGTTTCTGAAGATATTGCTCATTATGCTCAAGAGAAAGAACCTGGTTAACAGCATCTACTAACTCTGAAATTTTAACAGGTTTCAACAAAAAATCCACTGCATGAAATCTAAATGCATAATAGGCATATTCCTGATGACCTGTGAAAAAGATTACTTTAAAAGGCAAGGGTCTAAAGGAGTCGAGAATGTCAAAACCGGTACCATCAGGTAATTCAATATCCAGGAAAATTAGATCCGGCTTGTTTTTTTTGATCAGTCCGATCGCTTCTTTTACATTTTCCGCAACCCCAATTACCAGGACTTCACTACAATATGAAGAAAGCATATCCCGCAGCCTGTTTGCATTTGCCGGTATATCTTCTACGATAATAGTTCTTAATGAATTCATTTCTTTTCTGTCAAAACCGGAATTTCAATTCTAACCCTTGTCCCCGGAAATTTTTCTCCTGGCAGTAATTCAGAAACTGAAAATTTCAAATTCGTTTTATAAAGTGAATTAAAAATCTTGTATCGTTCCCTGATTAGATATAATCCTCTTGCAGCGTTGACTTCTATTTTTGGTTGTCGTTGTGCTTCGGAAATCCCAATCCCATTATCTTCAATGTAACAAACAATTGATTTGCCAATAGGTTTTTCAAACCGAATTCGAATCCATCCTGACTTATCCGGCAGATTGAGTATCCCATGCTTTATGGAATTTTCGAGAAAAGGTTGGATCAAAAAAGGTGCTAAACAAAAATCCTGAAAGGAAACTTCTTTGGTATCAATATTATAAGTAAAACGGTTCTCAAGCCTGATTTGTTCAATGTTCAAATAGGTATTAATAAGAGATAGTTCATCAGAAAAAGAAATATATTCCTTCCCTCTATAATCAATCAAATTCCGCATCAGTCGATTGATTTCACAAATGTATTCATTGGTCCGAAGTTCGTTTTTTGCTGATATAAGTGATTCAAGCGCTGTAAGTGCGTTTGAAAGAAAATGAGGATTCAGCTGTTGTTGTATGGTTATCAGCTTCAGTTGTGTATATTTTTGTTGGTTTTTAATCCTGAAGTGTCTGTAATACATGTATAAGAACACCAGGACAAGTATGAAACCAAAGGCTTCAATTGCACTCTTAAAAAATAATGTCTGATAAAAGTAAGGTGGAACTACTATATTGATAGGCTTTGATTTTGTCCAATCGCCTTGTGAATCGGTTTTCTCTAATTCGAATATAAATTTCCCCGGTTTTAATCCGGGAATAAAAATCCTTCTTGAATCCGGTTCGAGGATGATCCAGTTATCAGATAAACCCCTGAGCCGATACCTGAATTTTATTTTTAAAGGCGATTTGAATTCAACATTTGAAAATTCAATGGATATTGAAGTGACTCCTTTTTTCAATCTGAAAAAATTTTTTCCAAGCACTCTCAGTCTCTCAGTACAAGTATCAGCTGTTTCAAAAATGTCTTCGATAGTAAATGAAGAAAATCCCATCCGATTTTGTTGATACAGACTATCCGGATAAAAACCGACAACACCTCCCATTCCTCCAAAGAGCATTCTTCCATCCCTGCAGGAAAATGCTGCATCTGAGTTAAATTCTTGAATTTCTAAGCCGTCATCTTTATCATAATTGACAAATTGACAAGTACTTACATTAAACATTGATAATCCTTTATCGGTACTTACCCATAAATTATTTCGCGAATCTTTAAGGATTTCATAGGTTGTATTATTCGCCAGTCCGTTTCTTATAGTGTATAAAATGTTCTTTTCTGTTTCTTTATTGAATTTGCAAATTCCACCGCCTAGTAAGGATAACCATAGAATGTCTGAATCTCCCGGACAAATACTTTCGATATTGTATTGTCCATCGCAGATTATAAATTCTTTGATTGGTTTTAAGGTGTTATCAAGATGTATTAATGTTCCACTTCTCCCAGCCCAGATCGTTAAATCAGTATCAACATAAAGGGAATAAAAATCACTGGTGTGATCACAGTATTGGAACTTGAAATTGCTGGTAAATTCATCAATAATACAAATTCCATTGTATCCATCAGCAACTAAGGTTCCGGGACCATATTGTTTAATTACCTTAAAAGCATGAATTGGTCCATTTTCCGGGTTACGGTTTTTTCCGGGGTATATCTCTTTGAAGTCATTTTTTAAGCTACTTGATCTAAATAAATATCCTTCTTCAAGAAATCCAACCCACAAATGATCGTTTTTATCCTCAAAAATGGTCCTCGGATTGATCATTTTATTTCTTAAATACCGAGGTAGTATTTCAATTCTGGAAACGATATTATCCTTTTTAATTTTCAAAACCGAATTCCAATCTTTCGTTCCCACCCAGATGTTGTTTTCATGATCTTCACAGACTGAATAAACAGCAATACTTGTGTTTTGAAAATCCCTATCACTTATTATTTGGGTGAATTTGCCCTGATTCTTTGAAATTTGGATGAGTCCAGTCCCGGAAGTATTAGAAAGGACCCCGCCAAACCAAAGGTTTTGATAAAAATCTAACAGGAATGACTGAGCCCAGTAGGCTTCCTTAAAAGTAAATAATGTGGTTTTGTGCTGATTTGCAGAATAAAAACAGGTTATTCCAGGTGAACTCCAGATCAGATCTTCAGTAATGACAGTATTTTTGAGTAATTCAGGAAATTGAATTTCGGTAATCTTATTGTTATTTTCATCAATAACATATAATCCATTGTTAGAAATTACCAAACTGGTTTTATCCGTTAATTGTAAGATTTTATAGTTAAACCTGAAATTCATAAATGAAACCGGCAAGAAGTTCGGTTTAAATCTTTTCTGAATCAGAATGCTTGTGTTTGCTGGTCTATCTGAATAGATGATCTTTCCTTTAAATAAAAAATTATCTGCTTCACAATAAATCCATAAGGCATTGTTTTTATCGATGTATATAAATCCATTTTCCAACCGGTATCCTGAATATTCATTCATGATAATTTTGGCTGTTATAAACCGGCCAGACCTGTTATCGAATATTTCAAATCCTTGATTTCCAAGGATAAATAAATCTCCACGGGTGTCAAGAGAAAATGATGATACAATTGATGAAGAAATCCGGTTCTCTTTTCCCGGTCTGTATGTGATAAAATTATCCTCCTGGGGGTTATACCTGCAAATTTGGTTTGCAAGTATCCATAGGGTATTCTGTTTGTCAATAGCCAAGCTTTTAACCTGGAAATAAGGAATGGTTATTGGGTCATTCGGATCATGATAATAATTTTTGAAATGGGAGCCGTCGAACCTACTTAAGCCATCCCAGGTAGCCAGCCATAAATAACCGGAAGTATCCTGGATCATCGAATAGATATGATTATGAGCCAATCCATCTGAGGTAGTAAACACTTTGTGAGTATAATTCTCTTGTCCGGATATATCTAAAAGGGGAAATATCAGAAAAAAGGGGATAATCCAAATCTTTCGAAAATCGCCCATAATAAAAATGACTTTTTGAATCTATAAAGCCATTCGTTCGGTCATATATACCACTACAATATTGCTTTCAAAGGCGTATAACTAACCGATAACCAGTCAAAAATATAAAATAAATATCTATTTCACAAAGATATTTGTATTTATTTATTCCATCTTTGTCAGAATCATTGGTTGTAACGGGAATTGTTAAACGGGTTAAATTTTTCCCAGACTGCGGTTCCATTGAAATCTTTAAGCCTTTACCTGCTTTGTTTAAAACTTTTCTCCGGAAGTATATTACCTTTGCCTGATCAAACGGATAAAGGTTACATAGTACCAAAAATCCGGATGAAAATGAAAACCGTGAAAAAAATCCTCGTCCTTTGTTTGTTTTTCGTACCGGTCTTTATCAGGGCTGAGGTAAAAGAAATACCCTTCACATTGGATGACCGCGACCGGATCATCCGGACGGAGCAAAAATTGGAGGCCCTGGATGCAAAAATCGATTCAAAGGTGGATGGCTTGAAATCGGAAATGAATGGGAAGATTGATGGTATGAGGTCGGAAATGAATGCCCGTTTCGATCAGCTTTTCAATTTCCTTTGGGCGATCATCGGAATCTTCACGGCTATGATGGTCAGCGTTTTCGGCTTTGCCTTCTGGGACCGGAAACTATCCCTCGCGCCTATGAAAAAAGATCAGGTCAAAATGCTGAACGCCCTGCGCGATTATGCTGAACACCAGCCAAAGCTGAGGGAAATCCTGAAAAACGCCGGATTATTATAGCGTTTTCATTTTGCGGCTATCCCCAATTAGTCCGCGTTATCCCCCTATCCCCTCAAACCTGAACCCCTTCCCAAGAAAAGCCTCTATAAACCTCGGCAAAGCATACCGGACCTTTTCAATGGATTTCACACTGTCGTGAAAGACGATGATGGAACCGCTGCGGGAATAATTCAGAGCTTTCTGTAAACATTGCTCTGGAGAGACCTCCCGGTGAAAGTCGCCGGTCAGTACCGACCATAATATGAACCGGAATTGCTTCCTCAGAAGAAGATACTGCGAAGGGGTAAAACTACCATAAGGCGGACGGAATAGTTTGGTTTTAAAATAATCATTGCACCGCATCACATTTTCCACATAACCTGCCGGCGGCGTCCGCCAGCCATTCAGATGGCTGAAGGTATGGTTACCGATCACATGGCCCTGATCCCTGACCTGTTCAAAAATGCCGGGATGCTTGCGGACATTATCTCCGATACAAAAGAAGGTGGCTTTAACCCCGTATTTCCCCAGAACCGAAAGCACTTCAGGGGTGACATCGGGAACCGGTCCGTCATCAAAGGTGAGAAACAATTTGTTTTCAGCATCCGGAATCTCGCACGACCAGTATCTGGGACTGAATAACCTCAGCCATTTCGGTGAGTTAACGGCCAACATCGGATCAACGCTGATATACCTTTTCGACGTACAGGTTATAATATTTTTCAAAGGCTGCGTTGACCGTTGTCGCCAGATTCTCCTGCTTTGCCTCTGCCGTGATCATCCTGAGTTTTTGAAGAGTATATAAAGACTGCTGCATCTCCATTTCAAGATTCTTTAAGTCCTTATCGGGAAATGAGAAATAATAGGCCAGTTCACCACCCATATATTCGTTCAGCTTCGTTGCGATCTGATTGGCCTTGGCGGTCTCACCAATCTTGTAATATCCTTCAATCATCGGAACGACAAAGAAATCGTAACTCCCGATCCTATCCGGCATCATCTCCATGCAACGGTCCATGACCCGCAGGGCAGAATCCTTTTTCCCTTCTTCGATCAGGGCCAGGGCAAGCCGGCCATAAATGCTCCGGAGGTTCATGATCATCCGTGAATTGTTCATGTCGATATATACCCCCGGCTTGTTCATATTCCCGGATTTGAACTTATTCATCAGGTTGTCGTACATAACATCGGTGTTGACCTCTCCGATCTGTCCCTCCTTAACCCTTGCCTTAACCGGGATGAGCCGGTAAGCCATGCCTTCAAGCTGGAAATACTTTTCAAGACCGATATAGGTATCCGTACCCGTGGTCATCACAAAATAGACCGGGCGCTTCCAGTCATTGGTGGCCAGGAGATCGAGGATCATCAAATCGTTTTTCTCAATGAGCGGGCGGTCAATCTCCCACCGGATGGTGTCCATTCGGTTTGCATATTTTACAGGAACGGTGCCGTTCTTCAATACGACAGCGGGATCATAGGGTACCATGAACTTTTTGCAGGGGAAGATATCCACCGTCCCCATCTGGGCAGTATTGATCTTCAACTTGTCCTCGCTCTGGTTGATGATGCTGAACAGGCCGTGTAAATCGATATACTGATCCTTGAAGGCCGGTTCCTCTATGAAATAGGTCACATCATGATTTCCCTTCCGGTATTTATCCTTGGTCAGCGAGAAGGGTACCGGATCGCTTTCATAGGCTTTCCGCTTCATCTGATCGATATACCATTCAGTGTTGAGCAGGCTGAGGTTCACGACACGAACATCCCGCCGGATCTCTTCCACCTCCTGGGCATACCAGAGGGGGAAAGTATCGTTATCCCCATTGGCAAAAAAGATCGCGTTGGGGGCACAGGAATTCAGATAATCTGCGGCAATGGCCAGGGCGGTATACCGGTCCGACCGGTCATGGTCGTCCCATCCCTTACGGGCCATGATGCCAGGAACGAATACCAGGCAAACGAGGGTGGCAAGTATAGCAGACAAGCGGGGATTCAGCTTTTTACTTAACCATTCGATCAGCTGTAATACACCCAATCCCATCCAGATCGCAAATGCGTAAAAAGATCCTGCAAAGGAATAATCACGTTCCCTTGGTTGAGGGGCATATTGGTTTATATACAGGACGATGGCAATACCCGTCATGAAAAAGAGCAGCAGGATCACAAAAGAGCGTTTATAATCTTTGCGGGTCGTATAATAAATACCTATAAGACCCAGGATAAGAGGCAGGAAATAGAAACTGTTATCGGCTTTACTCTTCCGGCTCTCCGGAACATCCTTAGAACCAAACCGCATCTTATCGATAAACGGGATCCCGCTTTTCCAGTTTCCGTTGACTTTATTCCCAAGACCCTGGATATCGTTTTGCCGCCCCACGAAATTCCACATGAAATACCGCCAGTACATATGATTAAACTGGTAATTCCAGAAATAACGCAGGTTCTCACCAAAGGTAGGCTTATTGCGGGTTTCACTTTTGTCGCCGTACTGCACCTCGATCGGGATCCCTTTGACCTTTCCCCAACGCTGGTATTCCCTGATATGTTCGTCCTCCTGACCCGACCACATCCGGGGAAAGATCGTCATGAACCGCGGATCGTAAACAGGAACAGTCTTTTCCTGCCTGTCGATTACAATGTATTTCCCGCTTGCCTTGTCTTTGGAATAAACCGGGTTCCCATCGGTCCGGTCAATGACCGGAGCATTATAATAAGGTCCTTTGAACAACGGCCAGTCTCCGTATTGTTCACGGTTCATGTAGGCCAGCAGGTAAATGGCATTCTCCGGATTGTTCTCATCAATGGGTGTGTTGGCATTACTGCGGATGACAAGCATCAGGAAAGTAGAATACCCGATCACGATGAAGGTAAAGGCGAGGATGATGGTATTCAGGACGGGTTTGACTTTCTTTCGTGTATATACCAGTCCCCAGATGATCAATCCGATCAGCAGCAGGGCATAGATGATGGTCCCGGAGTTGAACGGGAGCCCGATGGTATTGACGAAAAAGAGATCGAACCACCCGGCCAGCTTGACGATCCAGGGGATGATCAGATACATGACGACTGCGAGGAGGATAATAGAAAGAGCTCCTGTAAGAAGAAATCCTCTCCAGGTCACTTTGTATTTTCTGAAATAGTAAACAAAGGTAATGGCAGGAAGTGCCAGCAGATTCAGGAGATGAACCCCGACGGAAAGTCCGATCAGATAAGCGATCAGGATCAGCCAGCGGTAGGCATGCTTTTCATCGGCCTGCTCTTCCCACTTGAAAATGGCCCAGAATACGATCGCAGTAAAGAAGGCGGACATTCCGTAAACTTCTCCTTCCACTGCCGAAAACCAGAAGGAATCGGTAAAGGTGTAAGCCAGGGCACCCACGAGTCCGGCGCCCATGACCGGCCAGGTATTTTCCCCGGCGGGTTTACCGGCCTGTAGGATTATCTTTTTGGCGATCATGGTAATGGTCCAGAAGAGGAACATAATGGTAAACCCGCTTGCAACAGCCGACATGGTATTGACCATCCGGGCGACGAGGGCGACATCACCGAAGGCGAACAGTGAAAAGAAGCGGCCTGCCAGCTGGAAAAACGGAGCCCCGGGAGGGTGCCCGACCTGGAGTTTATAAGCTGTAGTGATATATTCGCCGCAATCCCAAAAGCTCATCGTGGGTTCCGTAGTCAGGATATAAACGGTGGAAGCAATGACAAACACCACCCAGCCAAGGATGGTATTAAGTCGTTTGAAACTGTTCATGGAAGATAAGGTTGTATCCGGCAAAGGTAGAAAAATAAGGACAATTTTGTATTTTTGCACCCCTAACCTAAAGACAAAGCAATGAAAAAGCTGGTATTGATCAGGCATGGCGAGAGCACATGGAACAAGGAAAACCGTTTTACCGGATGGACGGATGTCGACTTATCGGAGCGGGGTATCCGGGAGGCTATTGAAGCAGGGAAAGTGCTGAAAAAAGAAGGTTTTGATTTCAGGATCGCTTATACTTCATACCTTACCCGCGCCATCCGCACGTTGTTTCTGACCCTGGAACAAATGGACCTGTTGTGGATACCGGTTTTCAAGACCTGGAGGCTGAATGAAAAGCACTATGGGGCATTGCAGGGACTGAACAAAACCGAAATGGCTGAAAAATACGGGGATGAGCAGGTCCTGATCTGGCGCAGAAGCTATGATATCCGTCCTCCGGCCCTTGAAGAGAGTGATCCGCGTCATCCGCGTTTTGATCACCGCTACCGTGACCTTGCCCCCGGGGACATTCCCGGTACGGAGGCTTTGATAGACACGGTAAACCGTATCGTTCCTTACTGGAAGAGCGAAATGCAGCCCAACCTGGAAAAATACGGGGAAGTGGTGGTGGCCGCCCATGGGAACAGCTTACGGGGTATTGTAAAATATCTGAAGAATATTTCCGACCATGATATTGTCGGATTGAACCTTCCGACGGGTATTCCTTATGTGTTCGAATTTGATGATGCCATGAACCTGCTGAAGGATTATTTTATCGGAGATCCGGAAGTCATCAGGAAACTGATGGAAGAAGTAGCCAACCAGGGAAAGAAGAAGTGAAGCAAGGAAAAATAACGGATTTCAAGTTACGTGCCGGTTATCCTACCTTCCGCACCATGCAGAACATCCTGCAGCAAGGTACCGGACAAGAAACTCCAGAGAATCCGGATTCGTCTTTGTCGCCCGGACTGGAATTTCAGATGGATTACCAACCAGTCTGGAAAACCCTGACCATACATCCTTCAGACATCCCACTGCTTACCCGGCCTGATAAAAATGAATCCCTTCATTACCTCGGTTTGCTGGTTCAATCTGCTTCCGGAAATCTGTCGTCAGGATCCGAATCCGCCCGGATCCGTCATCTTTTCCTCGAAAAGATGAAAGAGCGAATCAGTTCCGTCAGTTTCATCGAGAACGAAAATGTGGTGCCATGTACCACGAGCCAGATTTACGATGATGTTTTGTTGAGCCAGAAAGGAAAGATGCTGCTTGAATTGTACCAGGAAGGCTATCCTGTCCCTGATTTCTGCATCCTTACTTCCCGCACCTACCAGCAGGACATGAAAGCCCGGGAAAGCTATCTGCATGCGGCTATATCAAACCTGGAAAAAATGACCGGTGAAAAAATGGGTGATCCCGACGATGCGCTGATCTTTGCCATGCGTTGTGCCACTCCTCAGTATATTCCCGGTCTCATGCCCACATACCTGAATGTAGGCGTCACCAAAATGTGTCTCCGTTCCCTTGAAAAAAAGTATGGTCTTGCGGTAACCAATAAAATTTACCTGAACAACCTCCAGACAATCTTCAAGATCCTCATGCCCGATCCGGAAGTCCATCGTTCCCGAAAGGAGGCATTGGATCATGAAACGGAGGATATTGAATCGAGAATATCCCTCCTTTTCCGGAAAATTGCACGGATCGACGAGCAGATTCTCTACGATGCTCATTACCAGGCACGGATTTTCATGAACGTCACCCATGGCTTCTTTAGCCGGAACCAGGATCTGATCTATACCTTTCAGCGGGGGCAAGCCATTTTTCCTTCCCTGATCCTCCAAAAAATGGTTTGGACTGTCCGGAACCAGGACTCTTACCCGGGTGTCCTGTATAGCCGCCATCCCAGAACCGGCCTGGGAATGCAGATTGAAAGCGTCAGGGAAATTTTCGGTGAGGAGATCATGACCGGATCGGTTCATGCAGAACAAAGAGAATATTTTAACCGGGAGGAAATCATGGAGGACTTTCCTGCGATCTATCAATATACGCCCGTACTCCCGAAGCTTGAGGTAAAGCTCAAATCTCCGGTCACCATTGAATTTGCTGTTGAATCGTTCGACGGGGCTTCTTTCTTTGCAATCCTGCAATTAAATATGTCGGAGCTGACCGGCCGTTCAACGCTTCTTACTGCCATCGACCTGTATCAGAAAAAGATCATCTCCAAAAAACGTGTAATCCAGCTCATCCATCCTTATCACCTGCGGCAAATTTTTTCTGAGCGGATCGATGATGAATCCCTGAAGTCATTGACCTTTTTCGGATACGGAGTATCCGTTCTTCCCCGGTCAGCGGTGTCAACACGGATTTACTTTTCAATGTCAAAAGCACTTGAGGCAAAAAAAAGGGGCGAGAAGGTCTGTCTTTGCAAGGAGAACTTTATCCCATCTGAAACCATTTTTATGGCCGAACTCGACGTCATCATGAGCATGAATCCCCTGGCCATTCATGTCGTAACGGCCTGCCTGGGTTATGGAATCCCTGCATTTATTAACCTGAAAAACCATTCTATGACGCTGGAAAACGAAGCCATCGTGAACAGCGCAGGTATACGGATCTCGGAAGGGGACTGGATTACTGTTTCCAGCAAGCTTCACAGCATATTCATTGGTAAAGCGAATTACAAACCGGCCCGGTTCCAGAAATACCTCGAAGGTCATAAGCTGGAGATGGAACCCAAAGAAGAAAGGGTTTTTATCAATATGGCACGTGCATATAAAGCCTATCAGGAAATATTAAATACCCTGAAATCTGAAGAGACCATGACCCTCTCCGACCTTGTGAAACTGATCAGGAACGATTATGATCATTATCCGCAGAAGGCACGTGACTTCGTCAACGGCTGGTTCGACGTGCACGGCGAGTATTATTACATTGAAATACTGAAAAGCGGATTGGGTTCACACATGGACCAGCATAAGATATACAGCCTGCTTACGACCAACCGGAAAATCATCTTTTTCCGGAATATCATCCGCATCTGCCGGAAAGCAAAAATCAGCGGCTTCTCAGCCGGAGCATTCATGCTTGGCCGGTTCCTTTGCCAGGCTCATCCGACAGCCTTCTGGGAAGCCTTTAAACCTAATGATGTGGTCTTCCTGCTTAATGAATATATCCTTTTTGAAAAGTATATGCAGGTTCTTTCTGAATTCGGGGAGCGTCATCTGAGCCGGACAAAGAATAAAATACTTACCGAGGATCTCGAAAACATCACCCTTTCATCCATGGACCCGGAAATTTTCATTCCGTTAAAATTTCATATAAAAGACTGGGATGCCATCGAGTCGCAAGTGGAACCTGAATTTGATAAGGAGACCCGGAATCTGATTCAGTTATTAAAACAACCTTTCGGTTCCCTGTTCAATTATCAGGCTTCGTGGTCATTCGGGAAACTGAAAGAAATCTGTCAGGCTGAAAACAGGGAAATCCCTGAACCAACTTCGATCTGAAATACCCATGAATTATGCTTCCATTTTTTTTATACCATGGTGGCTTTCATATATCGTGTGTAGCAACCGGGGCAGGTTTTCTTATCCGGGCTTGTAGACCACTCCGAAATTTTTTTTACCATCGATCTCTATACGCATGGGTTTTTCGAAACGGATATGGCGGATGTATTCGTCTTCAAAGAAAGCGGTTTGGGCTGCAAGGAATCCTGTATCGTAAAAACCTTCTTTGATATAGGGGTTTATCGTGAAGTAACCAACCCGGAAGGAGGTGAGGTTCTGGAAAAAGTGAGTTCCCTGGCTTGGATCGATTCGATAGTTCTCCAAACCTGATTCGACAATGACCCTGGACGCGGAAATCTGCGGCCAGCGTACCGGTATTCCCAGCCAGGGGTCGCTGGAGCCCCAGCGACCGGGTCCTACCAGGATATAATTTTTCTTTTCCTCAAGGAAGTGATCATTAAGTTTTTCGAGGCGAAGTGCAATCTCAGGACTTTTGGAAGCATCCCATGCCTGGGGTTTCACATAGACGAAATCACGGATCCCTTTGATGATCCCATTGCCCAATGCCGAATTCGAAACGAGAAGGGTATCCGTCTGCCTGATCTTTTCTGGCTTCAGGTTCACCGACTGGTCACGTCCGGCGATCGGACGGATCTGCAGGAGGCTGAATACCCTGGGTTCCCCTTTGGGGACATCGAGGTTGACGGCAAACTCGATCTCAATGGGTTTGCTCATTTCCTGCTGGCCAATGTCGAGAACTTTTCGGAGTATTTCTGCAATAGGTAATGTATGATGATTCAGAAGCTGGGAAAAAGTGATGATCCGCTTCCCCGGGGTCATGACCCCTTCCTTTAACTGGTGGCTGTCGTAATCAAAGGTTGAAGCAACCAGTTTCAGGACCGGATCATTTTCCGCATCCTTGATCCGGAGCTTCATCAGGTTGACGGTGTCGTCGATGTTCGGTATAAAGCTATCGGGTTTCAGGTCAAGGGCATAAAAAGTTTTTTGTGTTTCGCTCAAAGCAAGCTCCGGGGTAGAAAGCTGCAGGATTTTTTTCGGATACTTTGGTGAAAAGCGGATTCCTACGCCCCCATCCACAATGTACTTTCCAAGCCCGAATGCAATGTTGGCGATGCCATCTTCCGATTTTTCCGGGGCAATGGGATAAAAATTGATCGAGCGGGCTACCCCCGAGATGGCCGGATAGAAACGTTCGCCGTATTGCTGGCCTACGACCTCCTGCAAAACAATCCCCATCTTCTCTTCGTCGATCATATTCAGGGTTGCAGCCATATATGATTTGGAGTCCTTGAAGTAAGCGGAGGCATAAACACTTTTAATGGCTTCGCTCAACTTTTCGATCATGATCCGCTCATTGAATTTGACATTGGGGATCATATAGGTGGAATAAATCCCGGCAAAGGGCTGGTATTGGGAATCTTCAAGCAAACTCGACGACCGGATGGCGATCGGGCTGTTTACGCATGAAATAAATGCATATAGGTCTTCGTGGATCCGGAATGGCAGCCTGGCTTTCAGGAACCGTGCAAGAATATCCTTATCGCCGCGTTCTGAGAGAGCAATCTCGTAAAGATTGTTATCCTCCATGAATTCGTCAAATACATCGGTTCCGAGGACTACCGTGCGGGGTATCGACACGACGACGCTTTCGAATGCATCCGTCAGCCGGTTTCGCTTGATCAGGGAATCGAGAAAGGCCAGTCCCCGTGCCTTGCCGCCGATAGAGCCTTCGCCGATGCGGGCAAACTGGAGGTACTCATCATATCTATCCCGGTCAAAATCGGCGATAACACCTTTGGCTTTATTGATCCGGAACGCTGTAATGGAATCAAAGAGGTACCTTTTGGCCTCATCCATATCATCGGCAAATTCCTTTACCGAGACCTCTTTGAACATTTCAGCAATGGGAAAGAGCGCCCGGGCATTTAACCATTTCGAGAAATGATTGCGCTGCATGTGATACATCAGTGAATCGTCCGGGATCTCGAAGATCTTATCCTGGAGTGATTTCAGATCGGTTGTGCGGGTGATCTCCCTGCCGTTATTCGGATCAATGAAGATGAAATCACCGAAAGAAAAATACTCGTTTATGTAATTCCGGAGTTCGATTGACAAGGTTTTCGAAAGCTTATTCAGGAATCCCACTTTCATTTCCTTTGCGATTACCTCATTTTCTGCGTCCGACGACTGGAACAGCACCGGCATATACTCATCCTCCGCCCTGACCTTTTCCACAAACCTGATCCCGGCGGTTTTATCCGTTTCCCCTTCCCGCTTAAAGCTTACGTCGGTTATAACTCCAAGAAGGTTATTTTTATATTTTTCCCACATCGACACGGCTTCCTCATAATTCGTGGCCAGAAGGATCTTGGTCCTGCCCCGCATGCGTAACATCTTTTGATGCTCATTAAGGCCTTCTGTCATAAAGGTCTTCGACTGTTTCAGGAGGATCTTATAAATGTTAGGGAGGTAGCTGGAGTAAAAACGGATTGAATCCTCTACCAGAAGAATGGCCTGGACACCCTGTCGGACGTCATTGTCAACGTTCATCCGGTCTTCAATCAGCTTGATAATGGCCAGCAGGATATTGGCATTCCCGAGCCAGCAGAATACATAATCGATGGCGCTGAGGTCCTTTTCTGTCAGCTTGATATTCACCTCCCGGAGAAAAGGAGTCAGCACAACGATGGGGATCTTGGGATATTGGTTTTTGATCCGCATGGCTAGGTCAAAGGTATCGGCATGCTCAATATTCAGCATTGATATGACTAGTTCGATATTTTTATCTTCAAGCGCTTCAAAAGCTTCCTGTTCCGAGGTCACCTTGATGAACTGGGGAGGGTATCGCAAGTTGAGGGAGACATACTCCATGAATATGGTCTCATCGATCCGGCCATCCTCCTCCAGCATGAAGGAATCGTAAGTGCTAGAGATAAGGAGGACATGGTAAATCCTCCGTTTCATCATCAGGTTGAAGGAGGTGTCGATGAAGTAATAATCTTTCGGATTCGGGAGATTTGGTTTTCGAGGCATACCTTTTTATGTACCTGGACAAAAATAGGGAATAATATGATAAGTCGGCAGCCAGCCTGCCCTGCCAACCGGAAGGCAGGCTGCAGGCAGATCTGTAGTTAAAAAAATAGTCACTTGGCGCGCGTCTGTAACGCGCCGGATCACTGCTCGCCTGCGACGGACCAAAATAGTTTTCAGCTAAAATTTACTTCAAAAATTTATTTGGTTGCTATATTACCTTTCTGATTTTTCCGGATTAAGGATAAAAAGTCCGATGACAAAAAAGATCGGATCGAGCGATGAGATCGTTTCACAGATTTATTTTATCCGCGGAAGGAAGGTGATGCTTGACAGCGATCTGGCAAGTATTTATGGCGTTACAACAGCCAGGTTGAATCAACAGGTCGGGAGGAATAAAGATCGCTTTCCTTCTGATTTCATGTTTGAATTATCTCTTGACGAGTACCGCAACTTGATGTTGCAAATTGCAACATCAAGTTCTAAAACCATTGAAAAATCTGGCGATCCAGGCTGTACAGTACAAACTACATCATCAATGTGGGGAGGTCGAAGAAAGCTTCCTTTTGTATTTACAGAACATGGAGCCTTGATGCTGGCAAGTGTATTAAATATTAAGATAGCCATAAAAGCCAGCATTTATGTAGTCCGGGCATTCGTGAAACTCCGTAATTTCCTTTCGATGCATCAGGAACTGTCAGAAAAAATCAATGACCTTGAAAAAAGGACAATCGAAAAGCTTGATGAACATTCAGGACAGTTGCTTCTTGTTTTTCAGGCGTTAAGGGAATTAGTCCAAAAAAAGGAAGAACCCCGAGAACCGGTAGGATTTAAATTGGGAAAACGACGTGAATCGTAGGAAGAGCCTCAATTTAGCATTCAAATAATAATTCGCCATATTACAACGTACCGCATTTGTGGTATTGACTTAATGATTTTGTTGTTATATATTTGTTATTTCAATAACAATAATTTAAAATATTACCGGAAACAATCATCGAATATCCAAACGGAAGTCTGAAAATTCTTATAATCAGAACTGAAGGTAAATTGAGATCCTTTCTGATTGAATATCAATCATTAATTTTATGAAAATGAAAACAAGATATTTACTCATCGCGATTATCTGCTTCATCGCCACCGAAGCCTTTTCCCAGTTCGACTGGAAATTAATAACAACCAGCAAGGGCGTTGAATTTTACTGGAAATGTAAAAAAGAGACGAGTGCCGGTGAAGTTCAATATTGTTCAAAGTTAAAACTGGTTAATACCAATTCATATAAAGTTACTGTAATGGTTTCGCCAACATTCACTGTAAACTCGCAACAATATACTATGAAGCCTTCCGTAACGAGTCAAGTGCAGGCTAATTCCACACAAGAAGGAAATTTTCAGGGTTTAATCTGGTACCCGGGAGGCAAGGATGCTGAAACTACATGCCCATCTTCGGTTAAACTAGATTATGAAGTTAAAACGGACGAAACTAAGCCAACTTCATCTACCCCCTCAGGCAATAAAACCACTATTCCGCCAAAAGAAAGCAGTCCTTCAAACACCTTCGACTGGAAATATGTAAATTCGGCGAACGGTGTGGGTTTTTACTGGAGGTGCTCACAGGTTTCTGACAACAAATACAAAACCGAAATTAAAGCGGTAAACAATAATAACTATAATGTAAATGTCTCCCTTACACCCACATTTACGGTCAATGGCATGAACTTTAATCTGGGCAAAAAAAGTTTTGCCATAAATGCCGGTTCATTGGTCGCAGGCCAGCCGGATGGACTGGATTTTAATCCCGGAAACGGGGTGACCTGCCCATCCTATATCTACATTAATTATACAGTGACCAATTCTGAGACAAACAACCCATCAGGCCAACAGACCAAAAACCAAAGCAACGTTTCATATCAGCAAAAAAACCAATCAGAAGCTGAAACACAAGAGTCAATTCAAACCTATCAAAATCAGCAAGCTCAGGAGAACGAGCGGAAACGTCAGGAACAAAACAGGGAAAGAGAGCGCCAGATGCAGCAATCCAAAGAAAATTATGAAAGGCAACTAGAGCAAAGTCAACAGATAGAAAATGCAAGACTTGATGCATATACTGCAATTGAAAATGCATTATATGGAACACCTGAGCAGAGACAGGCAAGGAGGGAAAGAGAAGCGGAGGAACTGAGACTTGAAGAGGAACAACAACAACAAAGGCAAATAGAGAGAGAAAACAAAATGAGGGAGGAAGAGGAGAATAGAAGGATAGAAGAAGAGAACATAAGAATAGAAGCTGAACAACTCCAAAGACGCAACAACTACTATGAAAGTACCATCCCTGCCTTTACCATGCCAAATAAGTACAAAGATGCAACCCTGGCAGAGGCTTATTTCTTTTATATCGTGAGGACAAATGATAATACTATTTCTTTTTCAAGTCTGTTTCCTCTCAGGAAATCGGTCGATGATACCTGGCCATATAAGTCCGACCTCGATAACAAGCTGAAAAGTGAAGCAATGGCATCCGAATTTAAACTGGTGGGATTTTTCCCGGACATGAATGTTGCATCGGCAAGGCAGCAGCAACTGATCCAGACAGCACAGGAGGAAGGTTTTACCGTTGATTTTTTTAATTATAAATATAAAGAATATAAGGATGGGATACAGAATGACACCCAGCCGAAGCCGAAAACCGGCACTGATTTCTGGAATAAGTAACCTTTAAAAAAATAACCCATGAACCTAAAAGCAATTTGCACCACCATTCTGATTGTATTCAGCATCACGTTTACCAATGCCCAGTCAAAAGATATACTTGCAAAATCAGCCATGCTGAACGCAGATGAAGCGTACAGCAATGGGCAGTATTCAGAATGCCTTGGTTTTTTGAAAGATGCTGAAACTAACCTGAGTGCGACCAACTCACGTATCCAATATTTAAAGGTAAAATCCTTGATGGCAATGGGGACCAATGACCAATATAATAAAACGATATGGTCTCAGGCTGAGGCTGAACTGAAGATATTTTTCGAAGTGACACCTGAAAATGGATATGTGCCGGAAAAGTATGAAGAGATGCTTATGGCTGTAAGCAAGATTAAGAAATACATGGCCGCTTCAGCCGAAGCTGCTTCCATCCTCAACCCTGAAATGATATTGGTTCAGGGCGGAACATACCAAATGGGAAGCAATGAAGGCGAATCTGATGAACAACCGGTTCATTCGGTTTCACTGCGTGATTTTTATATCGGAAAAACCGAAGTAACCCAAAAACTGTGGTTAATTGTCATGGGCAATAACCCATCCGGGGTTAAGGACTGTGATAATTGTCCTGTTGAAAATGTATCCTGGAATGATGTTCAGGATTTTATTCAGAAGCTGAATCAAAAAACAGGAAAAACCTACCGTCTGCCTACCGAGGCAGAGTGGGAATATGCAGCCCGGGGTGGAAATAAAAGCGGGGGTTATACATACAGCGGAAGTAATGCTATTGGCGATGTAGCCTGGTACAGGGAAAATTCCGGTGCAAAAATCTATGCTGTTGGTCAGAAACAGCCCAATGAGCTGGGGATCTTCGACATGACCGGCAATATAGAGGAGTGGTGCAGCGACTGGTATGGGTCTGAGTATTACGCGAATTGTCCAGCCTCAAATCCGAAAGGTCCTTCATCGGGCGTCCGCCGTGTGGTTCGCGGCGGCCACTGGAGCAGCTTCGCTTCAGACTGCCGTTCGGCGGATCGTTACAGCAGCACACCCGACTACCGCTACAACTCCTATTTTGGTTTTCGGCTTGTTGTGGTCCCCTAGTTTAGTGGTGGTTATCAAGGTCATACCTTTTGAGCTAATAAAATGAATTGGCAATGGTGAGGGAGGGACGACATAGAGGGCTACAAACCCTATTAAGTAACATTTAAATAAATATACCCTATGAACTTAAAATCAATTTTTGCCACCATCCTGGTCGTATGCAGCATCACGTTTAGCAATGCCCAGTCAAAAGATATACTTGCAAAATCGGCAATGCTGAATGCCGATGAAGCGTACGCCAACGGGCAGTATTCAGAATGTCTCGGCTTTTTGAAAGATGCAGAAACTAACCTTGGGGCAACCAACTCACGTATCCAGTATTTAAAGGTAAAATCATTGATGGCAATGGGAACCAATGACCAATATAATAAAAAGATATGGTTGCAGTCCGATATGGCACTGAAGGTGTTTTTTGAAGTGACCCCTGAGAATGGATATGTGCCCGAAAAGTATGAAGAGATGCTTCTATCAATAGGCAGGATAAAGGGAAACATGGAAGAAACCCAGGCAGTTGAAGCAATGGAAAAAATATGGAACCTTCCCTGGAACAGTGATACTAAACAAAAATGGATGGCCGCTTACCAGAACTATATCAGTCGCTATCCGAATGGAGCCTATGTTAAAACAGCTCAAGTTAAGATTGATAAAATCTTATACCCCGAGAGAGCCTTAACAGTTGCACTAGAGAATAATGATATAAAAGAAGTTATTAAATGTATTGAATATGGCGCCAATCCAAATATAGAATACGAGCCTAGAAATCAAAATAAAGAATACTTACTAAACCTCACTTTCGAATTCCATAATTTTGAGGATAATATTCCTTTCTAACTGTTTTATTTGAACATGGAGCCGATCCGAATATTTATAAGTTAAATGTTTATGGCTGTACTCGTAAATATTTTATTAATAATATTTATTATTTTGAAGAAAATGCAAATTATGATATTCTTAATCAACAACATATAGAAATAATAAAATTGTTTTTAAAATATGGATTTAAAAAGGAAAATCTGTCAAATGGTTATTATAATATTTTATACATAATTAAGAGCATTTCTCATGAAAGTCACCTGCCCCTAATAGAATTCCTAATTGGTGCAGGCGCCGATCCTAATAGGGGATATGATAAATGTTATCCTAAATTGTCTTCCCCAATGCAATATGCAAGGAAACGAAATTGGTACACTCTTATTGAAGTATTTAAAAAATATAAAAAATAAATACATCTTCTAATACATAGAACACATATCCTCACAACCTTAAAGTTCCTATATAAGATTTATCAAACTGGAATATTAACATTTTACTTAAATAGGTGCAATGAACCTAAAAGCAATTTTCAGTGCCATTCTGTTCTTTTGGAGTATCACTTTGGTAAATGCGCAGTCGAAAGACATTCTTGCAAAATCGGCCATGTTAAATGCCGATGAAGCATACGCCAATGGGCAGTATTCGGAATGCCTTGGTTTTTTGAAAGATGCAGAAACTAACCTGGGGGCAACCAACTCCCGTATCCAGTATTTAAAGGTGAAATCATTGATGGCAATGGGAACCAATGACCAATATAATAAAACGATATGGTCTCAGGCAGAAGCGGAACTGAAGCTATTCTTTGAAGTGACCCCCGAAAATGGATATGTGCCTGAAAAGTATGATGAAATGATTATGGCAGTGGGCAAGGTAAAGAATAATATTACCCAAATTAATGAAAAAGAAGCAAGTGAAATTGCCCGGGCTGCTGAAAAGGAAGCAAATGAAAAACTTGCCGAGTACAACAGGGAAATGGATTTGAAAAATAATCCTGGTAAATATTTTGATGATGCCTGCAAAGGATGTGACCTTGCGCTTGTTGAAAAATTATTAGGTTATGGTGCAAAATTCGAATATAAAATCTTAAAAACCAGGAAAGAAGATAGTGCTTATCGTATTAATAACATAAATTATGATCCTATTAGTTATTTTATTGAATGCTGCACTAAAAAAGATGAAGAGACAAAAATTGAACTGATAAAACTTTATATTGAGAATAATGCTTCAGACAAATCAATATTTGAACACCCTATCTTACATTTTGACCCAAACCCAATAGTTGGTCCTACTACTTGCTTGGTTGGTTGTGATACTTATCTGGGTGCATTTATTCTGCGAAAAACCAATCAGGAAAATCACAGGTTAAAATTGACTATCCTGAAACTTTGCATTGATAATGGTATGAACGTGAATCAGGATCAGGGGTCAATATTATCCGCTTTGACTTTTGTTCATTCTGCTTCTACAAATTGTTATGATATGATAGAATACCTTTTAAAAAAAGGCGCTGACCCAAATCTTACAAAAAGGATCCGATTATCAGGATATCCCGGTGCCAGTTCGAAATCTGCAATTTGGTGGGCGGAGAAAAACAAAAAAACAGACCTTGTTGACCTATTTAAGAAGTACAAGTAATTTTTTGGTTCACATTTATTTATCTATAACCCATGAACTTAAAAACATTTTTTGCCACCATCCTGGTCGTATTCAGCATCACAATAGTCAATGCCCAGTCAAAAGACATTCTTGCAAAATCCGCTATGTTAAATGCCGATGAAGCATACGCCAACGGGCAGTATTCCGAATGTCTTGGCTTTTTGAAAGATGCAGAAACAAACTTGGGTATTACCAACTCCCGTATCCAGTATTTAAAGGTAAAATCGTTGATGGCTTTGGGGACCAATGACCAATATAATAAAACGATATGGTCTCAAGCTGAGACTGAGCTGAAGATATTTTTTGAAGTGACCCCTGAGAATGGATATGTACCCGAAAAGTATGATGAAATGATTCTGGCAGTGGGCAAGGTAAAGAAATCCATTTCCTATGCGGAGGCCTATGAAGGGAAGGATGTCAGTGAGTTAAAAAAATGTGATGCAGCTATTGAGAGAGATCCAACAAATTCTATTGCATATTTTAATCGGGCATGGGCAAAATATAAATTGAAAGACTATCAGGGTTCAATTCAGGATAACAGTAAATGTGTTGAGCTTGATCCTTCATATAAGTATGCATATTTTAATCGGGCATTGGCTCAGTATTTTTTAAAATACTTTCAGGGAGCGATTCAGGATTACAGCAAATGCATTGAGATTGATCCGAATTATATAGCTGCTTATTTTCAGCGAGGAATGATATATCAAAATAATTTAAACGATATTCAGGCTGCAAAAGTTGATTTTAAAAAAGTTATTTCAAATGACGGAGATCTTACGTCGATAGCTTATTCTTTTTTTTATCTTGGTGAAAAAGAGAAGGCTTTTAAAACATTAAATAATATGTTAGAGGAATTTGGTGACGATCCTAAAAGTCAAATGTCAATTTACTATGATCTGGCCTGTTTATATTCGATAGATGGCAATCTGGTAGAAGCCATAGCTTCATTGAAGAATGCTTTAGAAAAAGGGTATAGTAATTTTTGGTGGATAGTAAATGATAAGGATCTTGATAACATAAGAAACAGCTCCGAGTTTAAAGAGCTGATCAATACTTATAAAAAGTAAAAGTAGATGAAATAAACATTTAGGAACGACAAACCAACATTGTTACAGATTATGAAAAATAAACAATTTGTATTATTCCTGTTTTTGTGTACAGCGTTGCACCTTGCAAGCTATTCTCAGATTGCCTTCGGGGTTGCAAAAGACGAAAACCGCTCAGCCATTGATTATAAAGTGGAATGGGGCTATACTTATAGTTACCAGGCGCAAAATGCTGCCGATAAGTATCTTAAAAATAAAGGATATAAAGATATTTCGTCTCCGGCGGTAGGAGGAAATATACCTTCGGGATATTATGTGGTAGTCAAATCCTCTTACAAAGATTATCAGGGTAAGATCCACACCAGCATGGGAATGGGAGTCAGCCCTGCCACTTATGTGGAAGCCGAACAGAAAGCGGTTGAAAATATTGGAACCTACGACTGGTCCTGGAAGAAAGGCACGGAATACATAATTGTGGAAAAGGGCGAGTTTAACAGCAAGGGTGGTTTGCAATGCGTATATATCATCGATAAGGTGAAAAATGGTGATTGTAGCGACTATGCCACGAAATACAACATTATCATCGGGACAATGGATAAAAGGTTATATGATAACATGAAAAAAGGAATAGAGAGTAAATGTGTTAAAAATAACCTGCCTGTATCCGAAACCGGGAGGTTCAGAATTACAAAACGATATATTGCCGTCTTAAAGTGCCTCCAGGTTTGTGCCACAGACAACAAGGCTTATCCGCAATACAAATTTGTTGAAGCAGACAGTCCCGGTGAATTGAGTACAATTGCCCCTCTAAGTAAAGGCCAGTTGTTTTACGGTAGCGGCTATGGATATTTTTTGCAGCAGCTTATTGATTTACAGGATGAAAATTCATCCCCTGGAGCTATAAACCAACTCACCGGCTATTTAAGAAGCGTAATGAATCCCTCAGAATTAATGAGTGTTGAAGAAGGAAAAGGGATCAGGTGGGTTGCCATTGGGATCAGGGACTGATATTTAAAAAATAAAATACTGACTTTTTATCGGGACCATCCGTAGTGACCTCAGGATCATTAACAATTTTTTAATGCTTTTCAGGAACTTCGATTGGGAAATCCTTAATGCTGTCAAGATATAAGGTGTCAGGACAAAGATCAAGTCCGTTTTGCCATTGAATGGTTCCAAGAAACGCACGGACTGAATTAAATAGGGCCGGGTCAGCAAGCTCCTTAAATAAGCCGGTACCAAGTAATGGTTTAACATCAAACACGCCTGTTTCTCCATTGGAAAAGATCAAATCCAAGGTAAAATCCTTACCTGGCTGAACAGAAACAATTCGTGGGTACATCAATGTAATTATTTTAATGGTTCAATTTTGAAAACAGTTTCTCCTTGCGATGCAAGTGTCCAATCGGCCATTAATTCTTCCTGGTGAATTTCGATCCAGGCCTGCACCAATCTCATTTTATTTGACTTTAATGTTCCATCAAGAAGGTTACCTTCGGGGATGGAAAAAATAGCTTCCTCATCCTGATACCGAACATGAATATGTGGCAGATTGTGTTGCTTCTGATCCAGATAATACATCGAAATGATCAGACCGTAAAACATACTGATAATAGCCATGACTATAATGAATGCTGCTGTTTATTGAAGCAAAGTTACGGTAAAAATTACTATTTTGTCCCTTATGAAGTCAAAATTCAGTTCGGCTCCCTACATAACTGGCCTTGAAATTACAGAATCACATGAGGTACGATAAGGATTGACCATAGTTTAATTCTCCCTTAGAATATACTCATCATATTCCAGCTCAAACCGCAGCTTGTGCTTCGATTCCTCCTGGGCAAGAGCATTGAAAAGGGTCATGACTTCAGGATCGGTGGCCCGTTCAGCCAGGGTCGTGTACAGCTTAAAGGCTACCTTTTCCTTTTTCATGGCAAGGATCAGCGCCTCCTGATAGGGAAGGTCGGGCGCTGGTTTTACATCCACCAGGTAATCGGCGATCTTCAGGTCGGTAACCTTCGTGGCTCCCATGTGAAAGGTGCCCTGGTCTTTGACCCGGATCAGATTGGCTATATGCTTCATCTCTTCTTCCGCGAATTCGTAAAATACACGTTTACTCTGGTCATTTTTCGATCGTGAGGCAAGCAGCATGTAAAATTCAATGGCAGCTTGCTCCTCTCCTATCGCGAAGTCGAGGATATCATTTATGCTATTAAAAGCCTCCATATAAAAGACAATTTTAGAATTTCGATTTTAGATTTACGAATGGAAGTGGTCATTAAATTCATCTTCAAAATATTTAACGAATGAATCACATCCATACTCAAAGATACGATAATTGTTATCACCTGCGGTTGATTTCAACTGAAGCATCCCATGATCTCTCTTTTCAGGGAAGAGGGAGATGAACTCCATGAAAACATCCTTGGGTGACTGGTACCCATTCATCCGGAATTCATGGAGGATGCCGCTCAACTGCTCCAGATTCGATTTTTCGACAACGGGCTTCAACCCTGCTTCGAATTCCTGGATGACTTTCTGAGTGCTTGTGAATGTTCCGCCGGTCTCGGCGGGGAATGATGCAGGGAGGATCAGGTCTGCAGCCGCAGCCGTCTCAGTCATGAATGCATCCTGGACAACCAGGAATTTGGTCTTGCTGAACCATGGTTCAACCCTCTTCTTCTCGAAAGAACAACCCAGCGGATCCTCCCCAAAGATAAAGAGGTTGAGGATCTTTCCCTTGTCAAGCAACGTCATCAGATCACCTGATCTGTCATCCGGTAACTGATCGATCTTCCATATGGCCCTGATCTTCTGCAGATAAGCCGGATCGTCAAGCGGCTGTCCTCCGATGCCGGTCACCGGTCCGATACCCATATCAAACAGACCCTGGGAGTTGTTTTTTTCCTTCAGAGAGATCAGCCCGTTGGCGGTTTTACCCAGCTTACCTGTGATCATGGCCAGGTTGAACAGTTCAAAACTGGTATTTCCCGATATTTCTTTTTCCGAGAAGAGGATGACGGCATTTAATTCCTTGTTATAAGCCTCCGCAAAAACGATGATCTGATCGACCGGAATGCCGGCTTTTTCAGCCATCAACTTCCAGTCCTCTGCAAGCAGTGCGGATTTGTACGCTTCAAGTCCGTCGACGCGATCGCGCAGGAAAAGTTCGTTTTCCAGACCCTTTGACAACAAATAATGGTTGACCGATTTTATGAAATAATAGTAAGACCTGACCTTTATTTCTTTATCGACCTTATGCGACATGGCAGAATGCGGTTTCGAAGTAATCATTTCCACCAGGATTTTATTACGGAAACGGGCGTTGTTCACCATAAATCCGGCAACAGCATGATCCCTGTTGATCTCCGTTCCTATCAGATAGATCCGGCTGGCATCCTTAAGGTGGTGAAGCGGCACGTTGAGTTCCCAATTCGAATGATAACCTTTTCCCCTTCCCAGATAATGAAAGCTTCCGAGATTATTGGTCTTTGCTGCTCCCCTGGCCAGCTTATGGATCAGATAGAGTTCTTCATTCGATAAGCGGGCACCGGCGAAAAAGGCATTCTCATCGGGTTTGACAGCCGTTATCTTTTCTTTCATGATCCGTATGGCATCATCAAAACCGACCGGTTCAAATGAATCATTCACCTTAAGCAAAGGGCGGGTAATACGGTTCCTGTCGTTCAGGTATTGATATCCGAATTTCGGGTACTTGCATAGGTTCCCGTCGGCATTGACAATCCCGTTTTTACCGGTAACGCCCATGACAAAACCGTTCTTATGGTGGAGGGTGATGGTACAACCCACCGAACAGTAATTACAGACAGTGTTGACCTCCTCCGTTTTTACCGGTCCCGGCTTGAACAAAACATTTTCGGTAATCGCACCGGTGGGACAAGTAGAGATGCACATCCCGCATGATTCACAGAATGTATCCTGCAAGGCATGACCCATACTGGGGGCCACATAGGTATCAAATCCGCGGTTGATCAATCCCAGGGCATTTGCCCCGACAACTTCCCTGCAAATTCTAACACAACGGGCACAAAGGATGCATTTATTGTTATCGATCTCAATATAGGGATGGCGAAAATCGACCTGGTACTCCCTGAACTCGCCTTCATAGGTTTTTTGCCGGGCATTAAAGTCAGTGGAAAGTTTCTGAAGGTCACAGTTGAAAAAAGCAGTACAGCCACATTCCAGGCAGCGCTGTGCTTCATGCCGGGCAATTGGTTCCCCGTCATAGCCCAACTCTACCTCCTTGAAATTCAAACGTTCGCCAGCAGGTAAGGTTGGCATTTCTTCCCGCAGCTGTTTTTCGAACTTCCCGAGAAGATCCTCCCTGACCTGTTTCCTGAAGTTATCCCGTTTGCTGGTAAATGGCTTTTGCTGTGGGTTCAGGGACAATCCCATGATAAACTGATGGGCTGAGTTCGATGCGATCTTTGCCTGTGCGATGGCTTCAATGATGGTTGCCGGACCGGTCACACCATCACCGGCGGCAAATACCGAGGGGATGCCAGTCTGGAGCGTAGCCTTATCGGCATCGATGTCGCCCCATTTATTGATCTTTAACTGCCCGCCTTCCGCATGATCGTTGATGTCGTCGATGAAATTCACATCTGTCTTCTGACCAATGGCCGCCAGGATATAATCAACCGGGATGTCAAAATCGGAACCTTCGACCGGAACCGGCCGACGCCGTCCCGAACTATCCGGTTCCCCCAGTTCCATTCTTATACAGGTGATCGATGCAACCTCCCCTTTTTCGTTCTTGTGGATCTTCTTCGGAAGGGTCAGGAACATATATTCTACACCTTCCAGCTTCGATTCATGGATCTCTATGGGATTGGCCGGCATCTCCTTTTCAGTCCTGCGGTATATCACATATACCTTTCCGGCATGGCAACGGATAGAGGTACGGCAACAATCCATGGCCGTATTGCCACCGCCAACCACAGCGATGGTTTTTCCCCTGAAATCATACCGCTGTCCGGTAATTTCCATGTTTTTCAGGAAATCGATACCCGAAAAAACATTCAGAGCATCTTCGCCTTCACAACCGACACCGGTACCCTTCTGTGATCCGATCGTCAGGATCATAGCATCATATTTCGGCTTCAGATCCTGGTACTTGAGGTTATCTCCCAGTTTCTGATTGTAGAAGATGTTTACTCCAAGATCTGTAATATTTTTCACTTCCTTATCGAGAATATCGTTCGGCAACCTGTATTCGGGGATGCCATACCGCAGCCATCCTCCCGGTTTCGGTGCGGCTTCATAAATATCGACCTGGTGACCCTCGATCTGCAGGAAATGACCGACCGATAATCCTCCCGGTCCGGCTCCGATCACGGCGACCTTTTTTCCTGTCGAAGGCTTTACTGCCGGAACAAACTTTTCGGATGAATCCATGTCATAATCGGCTGCAAAGCGTTTCAGATAGTCAATTCCGACGGCGGCTCCTTCATCCAGCAGGCCACGGCGGCATTCGTTTTCACAAGGCCTCACACAAACGCGTCCGCAAATGGCAGGCAGGGGGTTGGTCTCTTTGATCAGGGCAATGGCGTCATGATACAATCCTTTATCGATCAGGGAGATGTATCCCTGTACATCGACACCGGCGGGACAGGTCTGCCGGCAAGGGCCAAGACAATCGGCATAATGGTTGCTGAGCAGCAGCTCCAGTGACATTTTCCTGGATTTCCGGATTCCATCGTTATCAGTGATGATCTTCATCCCTTCCGTGATCCTGGTTGAACAGGCCGGCTGATGCCCGCGCATCCCCTCCACCTCTACCACGCAGAGATAACAAGAGGTAAAAGGTTCCAACCGGTCGTCGTTGCACAAGGTCGGGATCTCAATATGATGCCTCCGGGCCAGTTCCAGTATGGTTTCCCCGGGATTTCCCTGTATTATATTTCCGTTTAAAATGACATTTAAAAATTGATCGGGCATTTGGATTAATATTTAAGTTTTTATGTTTTTGTGATTCACTCCCTAAATCCCTGGAACGGGACTTAGCCCCTCCCCTCAAAGGGGAGGGGCAGGGAGGGGTCATGTGAGAATGATTGAGTCAAACTTGCATTTTGAATAGCATACCCCGCACTTCGTACAAAGGGATTGATCAATGAAATGGACTTTCTTTCGTTCACCGCTGATGGCCTTGGCCGGGCAGTTTTTCAGGCAGACCATACATCCGGTACATTTTTCGGCATCCACCGTATAGGTAAGCAGCGGACGGCAAACCTTTGCAGGGCATTTCCGGTGGACGATGTGTGCTTCATATTCATCGCGGAAATACCTGATGGTAGTTAGAACCGGGTTAGGGGCTGTTTGTCCGAGACCACACAATGAATTATCCTTGATCTCAAAGGCCAATTCTTCCAGACATTCGATGTCGCCCTCTTTTCCCTTACCGTTGGTGATCCGGTCGAGTATTTCGAGCATCCGCTTGGTTCCCATCCGGCAGAAGGTGCATTTGCCACACGACTCTTTTCTGGTGAAGTCGAGGAAGAATTTGGCTACATCCACCATGCACGTGGTCTCATCCATGACGACCATCCCGCCTGATCCCATGATGGCGCCGGTGGCATTCACCGAATCGTAATCGACAATGGTATCAGACAGGAATTCAGGGATGCATCCGCCTGATGGCCCACCCAACTGGACTGCTTTGAACCGTTTATCGTTCTTAATACCCCCTCCCAGTTTGAAAATGACATCACGGATGGTCATACCCATGGGCACCTCCACAAGCCCTGAACGCCGGACCTTCCCGGCAAGGGCAAAGACCTTGGTGCCTTTGCTCTTTTCCGTTCCATACCGGGCATATGATTCCCATCCTTTCAGAATGATCCATGGCACATTGGCATAAGTCTCCACATTATTGATGTTCGTCGGCTTCTTCCAGAGTCCGGAAATGGCCGGGAAAGGCGGACGTCTTCGTGGCATTCCCCGTTCCCCTTCGACCGATGCGATGAGGGCTGTCTCTTCTCCGCAAACAAAAGCCCCTGCTCCTTCCTTGATAAAAATATCCAGGTTGAATCCCTCAATTCCAAAGATGTTCTTTCCCAGATATCCTCTTTCATGGGCCTGCCGGAGGGCGATGTTCAGCCGTTTAATAGCAAGAGGGTACTCGGCACGGCAATATATCACCCCACCGGTAGCCTGAATGGCATAGGCGGCGATGATCATCCCCTCCAGCACCGAATGCGGATCCCCCTCCAGCACCGAACGGTCCATGAAAGCACCGGGGTCGCCTTCATCCGCGTTACAGATCACATATTTTTCTGCCGATTTGCTGGCAAAGGCGAATTTCCATTTCATCCCGGTCGGAAAGCCCCCACCTCCACGGCCCCTTAATCCCGATTGCAGGATCGTCTGGATCACCACTTCCTGTGAAATCTTTTCAGCAGCTATCTTTTTTATGGCCTGGTAACCCTCCCTGGATTCATATTCTTCAATAGATTCAGGGTCGATAAATCCGCAGTTACGAAGTACAATTTTCACCTGGGCATCCAGGAAATCATTTTCAGGGGCAGGGAACAAATCCGTGGAAACAATATAGTCCCTGATGGGATCATGCTGGTTGATATGCTTTTCAATCACTTCAACCGCTTTATCTTCGTTGATGTCTCCATAGAGGTAGATCCCGGTATCATCCCTGATCTCGACCAGGGGTTCCCGGTAACACATTCCCACGCAGCTTGTCTTGCGGAGATCAAAACTGAGATTCTCAGTCTCCTTAAGCGCTTTTATTTTTTCATAGGTCTTACCCGCACCAGCGGCGATCCCGCAACTTCCAAGTCCGACGGTAACTGTAGTGGTCATTTATGGTAAGTTTTTAGTTTATTCCATTGTTGATAGAAGTCCTTATTCCCGTAATGGCTGAGATGATCGAAATATTCATTTCGTCCATTTCGATCATCACGATCATCACGTTCTTAATTACTGGCTGATAACCTGATATTTTTAACGATTTTAGTTGCTTCGTTGCCCGTAAGCTTGCCATAGGTTTGTTCACCGATCATCATGACCGGTGCGAGGGAGCAACATCCGAGACAGGCAACCGATTCAAGGGTATAGAAGCGGTCCTCTGTCGTTTCCCCGTCTTTGATCTTCAGGACTTCTTCCAGTGCTTCGGAGATCTCTTTGGCATTCTGGACATGACAAGCCGTTCCATGGCAAACTTTGATGATGTACCTGCCAACCGGACTAAGCCTGAACTGGGCATAAAAGGTGGCTACGCCAAACATATCGCTGAGGGGTATTCCTGCCTCCAGCGAGAGTTTTTCGAAGACAGTTCCCGGGATATAGCCGTAAATTTCCTGGGCTCCCTGTAAAAGAGGGATAAGATTTCCCTTTTTCCCTTTGTACTTCGAAATAAGCGGATCGATCAGCTTAAGATCGACTTCCGATTCAACCTTTTCAATGTTCTTGTTATAAACACGAGTAATACGCATAGTTTTAAAATACAGTAAATTATCAATTATCCATTATCAATTATCAATTATCCATTATTCTGCCTGCCAGGAAATGACCGATATCCGTTTTTTCCCATCCATCCTGACGATCAGTGGTTTTTCAAAATGTGCAATACTGAAATACTGTGTTTTACGGATGTTCTTCTGTTGTTTCAGCACCTCATAACGGATAAAGCTTTCCGAGAGTTCCGGCTGGACACAGAAATATCCGACATTCATAGAGGTGACGTTGTGAAAGAAGTGGGACCCTGAAGAGGCATCCAGCGGGAATCCTTCCAGGCTGGTTTCCACGATGACCTTTGCGTGGGATATCTGAGGCCAGGCGACAGGAATACCGATCCACCGGTCGCGGGTTCCCCACCGGCCCGGACCGATCAACACGTATTTTGTCTTGTCCCTGCCCATCTCCGTATTGATCTGTTCCATCTCCTTTGCCATCTCAATGGTCTTCGCTTTGTCGAATGTACCGGGATCGATAAATACCACATCGTGTATATCATCAAGAACCCCGTTCCCCATTTCCTTTTCACAATAGAGGAGGATCCTGTCGCGGTCGATCTTTTCCATATCGATATCATAGTCGGCAAGGTTTCCGATCATCGGCTTGATCTGCAGAAGGTAGAACGAAGCCCTGTAGTTCTCATCCTTATTGAGGTCGACGGCAAATTCGATCTCGACAGCAGAACCCAATGCCTCTTTGACAACATCGAGGACCACTTCGATCGTCTTGGCCAGGGGGATATAGTTATATTTCAGTACATCTGCAAAATTGACGATCCGGGGACCTGCATCGCGCAGGCCGGGATTGATCCGGTTGTTATCAATGGAATATACTGATGCCAGGTGCTTCAGCGTCCCGTGCATCTCTGCATCATAGATATCAAGCTTGCGCAACCCTGCATCCTCTCCTTCCATCAGGTTGACATCCTTCTTCTTGAGATCAACGGCATAGAAATCCACCTGCGAACCTTTATACTGGTCTTTCGGGGTGTTGATCTCCAGGTTGGGATACTTGGGTGCGAACCGGAATGCTTTTTCGCCTTCCACCACATACCGGCCAAGACCTAGGGCAATGACAGCGAAACCCTCTTCAGGCTTCATATGGGCAAAAGGATAATAATTGTACGACTGTGCAACCCCGCTGATATGGGGATAAAAAACCTCCCCATACTGGTTCCCAACGACCTCCTGTATGACAACGGCCATTTTTTCCTGCTCAATCCGATAGTTCACCGCTTCGATGTACCCTTTGGCAATGGGGGAATAAACGGATGCATACACAAGTTTTATGGCATTCGTCAACTGCTCCAGGCGCACCTTGGGGTCAGGATGGTTGTTCGGAATGAGATAGGTTTCAAAAATACCGGCAAAAGGCTGGTTCAGTGAATCTTCAAACAAACCTGATGACCGGATGGCCAAGGGTTTGGTGATGTATTTGATGATCAGCTTCAGTTTCCGGATCAACGTTTCGGTGAGCTTTCCTTCCATGAACCAGCTCCGGATCAACTCATAATCGGTTTCATATACCGCTCTTTCGCGGAGCTTATTCCGGTCGAGAAAATATTCGAATTCGTCAGTTCCGATGATCGAGGTCTTGGGTGTACGAATGTTGATATTCGGAACATGCTGGGAAAAATCGTAATTGTATATCAGGGTGTTGACAAAAGCCAGTCCCCTCCCCTTGCCACCAAGCGCTCCTTCCGTAAGTGAAAGGATGTTCCGCTCATCCGTGATACCCTGTTCTTCGAAGGGGATGACCTTCCCGATGTTCTGTTCATTCCTAAAATCCTGGATGACATTGATGAGATAATCACGAAGGCTTGTCGGGTCCTTGAAGTCGGTGACCTTAGCCGGGTTCAGGATCTTGGCGACTTGGATCTCACCCCTTGCCATCAGCCAGAGAGAGAAATGGTCTTTACGGGCATGGTAAAGTAGCGATTCTTCCGGAATGGTCATCAGCAAATCCTCAAATTCCTTAAGTGATTTTGCCACAGCGATCTGGCTGCCCTCCTTATCCCGGTATATGAAGTTCCCGAATCCAAGGTAATGGGTGATGAAACTTTTAAAATCAAGCAGCAGCGTCTCTGAATTCTTGTTGATAAAAGAGGCTTTCAACTCGTAGGCCTGCTGAACATTCTCTTCATTTGACGATTGGAGCACCGTCGGAAGGTCCCGGATCTCTTTCCGGATGTGCTTCACGAGACTAAACCCTGCGGTGCTGTTCAACTTCCCGTCCTTTTTGAATTTGACATCCGAGATCAGGCAGAGGATGAAATCCTTGTATTTATTGAAAATATACAAGGCTTCCTCATAGGTGGAGGCAAGAAGTATTTTGGGCCTTGCTTTTAAACGAAGGATACGGTATAATTCATCGGTGGTCACATCCTCAATGATATTCTTGGTCTGTTCCAGCACGATGTTATACAGCATGGGCAAGTAGAGGGAGTAATACTTGGCCGAATCTTCCACGAGCAATATGACGCGCACCATCCCGATCCGGGTGTCATTTTCAACATTGATCTTGTCTTCGAGGTAATTGATCATGGCAAAAAAGATCTTGGAATCACCGTTCCAGACAAAGATCCGGTCGATCCAGGTCAGTTTTTCCGGCTCTTCCTCAAACAAGGCAATATCGGTATTGCTGTTAAGTAACAGGAAAACGGGTATGTACTGGAACTGATCCTTGACCTGTTTGCTCAATTCGACAGGGAAATGTTTATCGGTTCCCATCATGATGATGATGAGGTCATAATGTTTGGACAAGAGCTGCGACATGACCTCCTCGGCCGTAGAAACCCCTGTGATGCGGGGCATGGTGCTCAGGCTGAGGGAATAGAATTCTCCAAGTACATGTTCCGAAAATCTTCCTTCCTTTTCAATGCTATAAGCATCATATAAGTTGGCGACCAGTAAAATCTCCTTCACCTTAAAAGGCATCAGGTCATGATACAGATCGCGGTTATAATTGGTACGGTTAAGAAAAGTCTGTAAAAGCTGACGGCTGTATTTACCGGTTTTGGCCTCTTCCGGTTTTTCCTCTTCCGAATCTTTCTTAACTGTTTTCCGGAGGATCGCTTTACCCTTGACACTGTTAAGATAGCCGGCGATCAGGTTGGAAAGGTTTATGATCAGGTGCCGTTCCTCTTCAAGAAATGGTCCTTCAAATGAAGTTGTAAAGGCTTTGGTATAAAAAATCTCTATTGAGCCTTCCTGATTATCGATGGTCTCAAAATTTTGCTTTTGGGACCATTGGGTTTCTTTAAAACCCTGGCTTTTGATCTCAATGTTGCCGTACCGGATCCGGCACACGGTGAATTCAGGATATTGCCATGCCCTTGGAAGGATCAGGCAAATCTGATGCAAGGCCTCTTCAATGGGTTTTCCCGCGCGTAAAATGCTTGTGGTCTGGTTAATGGCCGTCAGTTCCTTTAAACGCTCCCGGGTTATATAGCGCCCTTCCTTTCCCTTGATGGCATTCAGATATCCCTCAATCAGACTTGAAATATTGAGGATCAGATCACGCTCTTCTTTGAGGAATGGCCCATCATCCATCTCCGGAAATTCCTTTAGGTAGAAGATCTCAATGGTGCCATACAGATTATCGATGGTCTCGAAGCCCTGAATCTGCTTCCATTGAGTCTCCATAAAATCCTTGCTGGTAAATTCCATCTCTTCAAAGCGGATCCGCGCTACGGTATACCCGGGATATTGCCAGGCATGAGGAAGTACCTGACATATCTCATTCATGGTCTCTGGCATGGATTTACCTTTCCTGATGATGGCTGTCGTGTCATTGATCGCCGCCAGTTCTTTCAAGCGTTCCCGGTTCTCATAGACCAGTTTTTCAACATTAACGGATCCGGGATTGGATATCCCACGGTTGGAGTTTTCTGCGGTAGCTGACATTTGTTTCTAACAAGGATGGAGGTGTCAAAATTAGTATAAAGTTTTTTCTTAAAAAAATTTAAAATTCGGATTTTCAAATAAATAAGTATTCTTCTTATTGGCTATACGTGATTTACGTATTTTTAATAAGTATTATTCTTATGTTACTGAAAATAAATAAATTATATTTTAAAAAACATGTATTATTCAATTAGGATGGCTTATTTTTGCCATATTATTGTGAATTTATTAACACTTAATCATTCATTTAAAATAATCCTATTATGACAAATGACATTTTAAAAAAATTGCTGGATGAATTCATGGCAAAGATCATTGCCAAGAATCCCGGTGAAAAAGAGTTTCACCAGGCTGTTATGGAAGTTGCCGAAACACTGATCCCCTTTATTGAGGAAAATCCGAAGTACAAGGACGCTAAAATTCTGGAGCGGATCGCTGAGCCAGAGCGTATCATTTTATTCCGTGTACCATGGATGGATGACAAAGGGGAAATTCAAATCAACAAGGGCTATCGTATCGAAATGAACAGCGCCATCGGGCCTTACAAAGGTGGTTTGAGATTTCACCCCACGGTGAACCTTGGAATTTTGAAATTTCTTGCCTTTGAGCAGGTTTTCAAGAACAGTCTGACCACCCTGCCGATGGGTGGCGGCAAGGGCGGAAGTGATTTCGATCCCAAAGGTAAATCCGATAACGAAGTGATGCATTTTTGCCAGAGCTTCATGACCGAATTGCAACGCCACATCGGTCCTGATACCGACGTTCCCGCCGGTGACATCGGTGTAGGCGGTCGTGAAATCGGTTACATGTTCGGACAGTACAAGCGTCTCCGTAACGAATTTACCGGTGTTCTCACCGGTAAAGGACTTCAATGGGGTGGTAGTCTGATCCGTCCGGAAGCCACCGGCTATGGTCAGGTTTATTTTGCCCAGGAAATGCTCAAGACCCGTGGTCTGGATTTCAAAGGCAAGATATGTACGGTTTCCGGTTCCGGTAATGTTGCCCAGTATGCAACCCAGAAAGCCACCGAACTTGGCGCAAAAGTCGTTACCCTGTCCGATTCGGAAGGATACATTTATGATCCGAAGGGTATCGATGCTGAAAAGCTGGCTTTTGTCATGCATCTGAAGAATATCAAGAGGGGACGTATCAAGGAATATTGCGATAAATATGCCGAAGCAAAATTCATATCCGGAAAACGTCCGTGGGAAGTGAAGTGCGATATTGCATTACCTGCTGCTACCCAGAATGAGATCGATGGAAATGATGCCAAGATGCTTGTTAATAATGGTTGTTTCTGCGTTTCCGAAGGAGCCAATATGCCTTCAACTCCGGAAGCCATCGCAGTCTATCTCGCCAAGAAGATCCTCTACGGTCCGGGTAAAGCCGCCAATGCTGGTGGTGTTGCCACATCCGGTCTTGAAATGTCACAGAATTCCATGCGCATGTCTTGGTCAAGAGAGGAAGTGGATGAAAAGCTCCATACCATCATGATCAACATCCATAAGAATTGTGTGAAATTCGGAACCGAACCTGACGGATTCATCAATTATGTAAAAGGTGCAAACGTCGGTGGTTTTGTCAAGGTTGCCGATGCAATGCTCGCTCAAGGTCTCGTATAAACTCTCACTTTGTTCATTCTGATCCTGAAAGGTCATCCGGAAGGGTGGCCTTTTCTTTTGCAAAAAGGAACGCATTGAAAAAGGCATAAAATACAACCCCGGCCTGTAATTCCAGCATGGATTCAAAGAGGATATTGACACCGAAAACCAGGATAAACATTGCATAGAGATAATCTTTCCCCTTCACTGACCGGATCAGGGGGAATATCAGTACGGCAAGCAGGAGCGTAAAACCAAGCACTCCAAGGGTCAGGAAGGTCTGAAGATATTGATTGTGTGCATTCAGCTTTTTCTTCAGAACCGGATATAGGTTGTGGCTCTTGTAGGCTTCCATCAAAACATCCTTCACATCCCCGGTACCAACACCCGTCAAAAAGTTTTGCCGGATCAGATTCAGCGAGATCTTCCAGATCTCCATCCTGGCCAATGTCCCGTCATTCGGATTGGCCATAATCGACCTGTGCTCCGTGATCGTAGCGTCCGCCCTGTTTATCCTTGTAAAGGCAAATGGGAAGATCCTTGAAAAGGTGATAAATACCAGAATCATTCCGGCCAGGATAAGCATGACATGCTTAACCCTTGTTCTCTCCCTGATCAGAAGAATAATGAATAAGGCTTCTGAGATGAGGATCATGATCAATCCGGTTTTGGAACTAAGCAGGAAGATCAGCGCCTCCAGGGCCAAAGCGGTAAGGATGAGGATCATCTTTGCATGGGGGGGTGAGCCGGAGAAACCGCGTGAAAAATAAAAAAGCAGGATCACCAGAGCGAAATTATAGTACATCGCGAGGTAGGTGGGATGAAAATACCAGGAGAGGCTTATGTAATAATAAGCATCTGCCACCCCTCTACGTTCGTTAAAGATCCAGGTATGGCACAGCAAAAGCAACGATCCGGCCAGACATCCGGCAATGAAAACCTGAAGCAAAAGCCGGAACCTTGGCCTGGTAAAAATGGTCATATCCGAAGTAGCAAAAACAACCGGGAAAACAACTAACGAAAGCTTGATCTCAAGATCTTTCCATCCATATTCATAATCGGTTGAATAGAGCATACCCAGAAGATAAAGCAAATACAGGGATGCCAGCGCCAGCGTCCAGATGCGCCACCGCTCCTTAAAGAAAAGGGGAATGGTCCGGAAATAGGTACCCTGGATCAGCCAGTTTACCACCATAAAAAAGATGATTGCCGGAAGCAGACGGGGGAAAACGGGAATCAGTGCTGCCAGAAGCAGGCAGAAAATATAAAATATTTCCTGGTGGATCCGATGACGAATGCTATGCATGTTTTTAGCGGGAGCTGCTGACAACCATCTGACGCTTGCGCAATATTACAAATTTAATGGTTCCGGCAAGGTATCCCCACCCATAAGCCACATGAACCAGAAAAAAGATCCAGGGCATATAGAAAAGAAGGAGGAACCGCCTACCATCAACCATACCTTTGAAAGTAAAAAACAGGTCACCCAGCAAATAAAGACATAATCCAGCCAGAAAAACCAACCCTCCTGCAGGCGCAACAAGGAATCCGGTCCAGCCAAAAAGCAGGAAGAGAACGAACAATGGCGGAATGAACTGCCGGATCGTGGCCGGCTGTCGTAGTTTTATGTTGACGAGAGGCTTAAAGAAACCATACTGATAAAACATCTTGATCAGAGAAGTCAGATCGGGTCGTGCATGATAGGTAATCGTAACCTCCGGAATCAGATATATCGTCCCACCGTTTTCCAGGATCCGGGCGTTGAATTCGTCGTCCTGGTTTCGTAAAAGTTCCTGATCAAATAATCCGATCTTGTCGAAAATACCACGTCTGAAGCACCCGTAAGGAACGGTATCGGCTTTACGAATCTCGCTCGAACCGATACGGAAATAAGAATTTCCCACTCCGAAAACGGAGGAAAGGGCACCGGCAATGGCCAGCGCTTTCAGGGAACAGTTAGCAGGCTTGGTGATCCAGACCCCACCGACATTATCGGCATTCAGCTCCAAAAGATACCGGACCAATGTGCTGATATAATTGACCGGATACTGGGAATGCGCATCCATCCGGATAATGACTTCACCGTGGCAATTTTTTATTCCGAGGTTCAGTGCGAAGGGAACAAAACGCTGCTTATTCAGGAGCAGATGGATGTCGGGTTTATCAGACCGGTATTTTTCAACGAGTTCCCTCGTTGCATCATTGCTCATTCCGTCAATGAAAAAAATCTCCAGTTTCTCGGCAGGATAGTCCTGACTCAGGATGCATCCCATCAGGGAAGGGATGAACTTTTCTTCATTGTAACAAGGGACGATGACACTGACCAATGGCCTGTTTTCTTTCATGTATAATATCGTTCAAGGATTGCTTTGACCGCCTCCCGGTTGTATTTATTGACCTTCGGCGATATAAAGAAACCTGTCGAGGCATGTTCGTGATCAAAAATAACCATTTCCGGGTCGTAAAGCACATCAAGACCCAGTTGTGCTGCCGTTTCAGCAACCAGGATTTCCTCCCCGAAAAGAAAATTGGGCAACTCAAGCGTTCCTCCGGAAAGAAAATAACTCTTATTGAAAACAATGCAGGAGCCATGAGGTGCATAAATTTTCTTTTGCCTGACCGAACCACCGGGCGCCCCATTCACACCTGGATGGGACCTGCCCCTGATCCATTTTTTAAGGTAAGCCAGCAACAAAAAAAGATTATGTAAAATAAAACTTGAATAGAGAAACAGGTAAAACTGTAATTCCCTTTTTGTATATCGCTTCTGCAGCTTGGGATTATAATCGGCATTCCATCTTTGCGATATGATGGCAGGAGCGATGACTTCAGGTATCTGATGGTCCTTGTATTCCCTGAGTTTTGAAAAGAATCCCGCAGTAAAAACAATATCCACGTTGGTCACCAGGATCCATTCAGGATACGCGGTGTTAACCCTTAAATAATGTTTCAACCCCTCCCATGCACCGTGAAAATAACCCATGTTCCTTTCGCTTTTCATGTATTCCGTAAAAGGCACCTTTCTGATTTTATCCAGGAACGAGGATGGTGCCGGCCGTTCGCTGTTATCAACCAGGATAAGTGTGAAGTCCTCCCCCTGAATAGATCGCAGGCTCTCAAGATACCGAAGTGTTTCAGGGTATGTGTTGTAAATGACTCCGATGATCAGAATGCCGGTACTTTTCATAATTTACAGGGATTTTACCTTACCGGCGACCGGGATGTCACCGAGTGATAAGGTACAGAGCGCCCGCTTTCCGGTGTGAGCGGAATCAAAAGAGATCATTGAACCATTCCGGTTCCACCGGGGATGCAGGTCACAACGGATGGTCTCGGTAAAGGCGATCGGTTGACGGAACGAGCCCAGATCAAACCGTTTATTGGTCAGCAGGTCATAGAGGATGAGATAGCTTCGGCGGAATCGATCGGGATAGGTGTCAGTAACAAACCAGTTCCGGCTTCCAGGCAGGAAAGAGGGATGTCCGTCAGAATTCAATGCCTCTGTTCCGATGGGTTGATATTCTTCACTCAAATCCCGGAAAAGAATATAAGAGTCCCTGCCGTCCCTGGAGCGGGCATAAGCCAGAACATGTGATTCATCCTGCCAGGCGATATGCGATACCATTTCCCGTGTCGGAAAGACATGGAGATTCCCGCCGTTGCGGTCGCATGAAAGCAACCGTGTACAAACGAAGTTCAGATCTCTGACCCACCGGTGCAGAAAGACAAAACGCTGACCGGATGGTGAAAAGAGACAATGGGTCAGAAAATGAAAGGCACCTTTCATACCGGGTTCGGGTTGCAGGGCAGCGATATCACGAACCGAGAATAATCTGGTAATCCGGTTTCCCGGAATGTCAATGAGATTTATCCCATGGGATGACGGGACCGGTTCATCGATTTCGGCGTCATGACCGTGCATATATCCGTAACCGGGGAAATATCTCTGCAATCGGGTAAAATTGTAGGATAAGGCGACTTTTCCTACCGGATCTGCAACTGCGATAGCCGCCGGCAGCATATCCATCTCGTGGCCGCCGGGATCAAATATCCGTGCGATATTCTCCGACCCGTCAACATCATTGAAAACAAGATGATCACTTTTTCCCAGCCATTGCAGCATGCTTCCTTGCTGCCAGTTGAAACAGGATGTTGAGGCAATCTTCCGGAATGACCCATAATCCTCTCCTTCGAAGAAGCCAACCGTCACCCGGTCACCAATTCCGGGATCGATATTCGATAAACCCTGAAAATCGTGGGCCAGGAGCCGGCGGTTGTCAAACGACCAGGGATTCTTATCGTGGAATCCAAAAAAATAACCTTCCCGGGTAATCATGGGATAGACAGAAACGCAAGATTTTACAGGAACCAGGGAAAACAGGTACTGATAGAGATCGCGTATCCGGTTCTTAATCCTTGGATTGCGTTTTACGAGCTGATATACCAATAATTCGATTCGGTTCATAAGATCACGTCCCTGCTCCTTCTTTCCGTAGCCGGAATAAAATAACGGGTATAAAGATAAAAATGAATCCTCCGTGATCAACGTTCATTTCAGAGGTTTCTGATCCTTACAGAAGAAAAATTTCGGCCGCAACACCTTGGAAAAAACGAAATACTGTATGAGGGTAAAGTCTTGTCCTTCATTGACCAGGGCATATAGCCTGTCGGGGTCATAGGGAAGGCGTTTCCCTTCCATATCCGTTTGCCCCGGAGTATTCGGTTTGTGAAATACCTGAATCGTTCTTGTATTTCCCCCGGTATCGCTAACAGAAATCCGGATGAAAGGCGTGGATCGGAGGATGGAGTCTTTTCTGACCGGGTCCATATCATTAAGAATGGCTTCAAAATTCAGGTTCCGGAATCCGGATAAGAAATTCAGAATTTTCAGCGTATCATAATTCAACACCGGCTGGTTATCGATGAGTGAGATCAGGGTAATCCGATTCATCCCTTCATTTCTGACCTCATACGAATATTCGGGATTTGACGGAAAATCCATACGGATAACCGAAATTTCCGGAATGGTTTTCCTGAAGACGTTGTAATCCCTCCAGTATTTTTCAATCGGTGTATACCTGGGTGAGACAAATCCCCTCAACCCCGGCAGGAAGGTGACGAAGGGTTCCGAGGAGTCTTCCATCAGCATGAATGAGCCCTGGTTATCGGGGGTTGCTCCACCGACGTAATAGACCTTGGTAAGCTTTTCATAAGGCCACAGCCTGAACCTGTCAAATAAATCTACCCGGTAAACCAGCTGGTAGATCTCAACCTTTACGGAGTTGACCGCCATTTCCCTGATGATGGTGTTATGGGCCGAAAGAGGTACCGGCCGTCTGACTTCCAGGCATTTCAAAGTTTTCAGCAAGATATCCATCAATTGCTTCTGCGCCGGATACTTATTGTTCACAAGCCATTTCCCCGGTTCCATCCGTTTGAGCAGCAGCGTGTTGTTATTTTTATCGGCCATGAATATCTTGGTCACGGAGGAGGTATCTTTAACTGCAAAGTCGCACATTGATTTTTTAAAGGTCGATCTCTTTTGAGTGAGTATCAGGATCAATGCAACCAGGGTTAGCAGGACGGCGGAAAGCAGGATGAGAGTATTTTTCTTCATGATCAGGAAGGATTAAGAAAGTCACTTTTTTGTAAAGGAACGGGCATAACGGTGCTTCCTTAAATAGTATTTGATAAAACCAAATATCAGGATAAGCAGGACAGGGAGCAGGATATTCAGGATCTGCCAGAAAATGCGCTGAGTTGCAATTTTTGTTGAATCAAGCATCCGCAGTTTCAGCTCCCGAGACCTCACGGAGATCAAACCCGAATCGTCACAAAGATAATTGATGGCATTCAACACTAAATCTTTGTTCCCGAATGTCTGCCGTGTCCATTGGTCATACCCCAGCGGTAACGGATATCCCTGCGAATAATGAAACTGATTTTTCGCGATGTCTCCATCGGTGATCACGATCATTTTCGTGGGTTTGCTCTTCCTGCGGTAACCAAGTTCCTGGTTCTCAGTCAGCTCTGGAGGAATCCGGAAAAGGTAGGCGGAAGTAAAAACACCTTCGAGCAGAACGGCAACCGGCTGGGGTCCCCTGCTGAACATGCGGGGTTCGGGCTCCTTTTTCAGGATTTCCAGGTCGATGAAGGCAGGGGCATTGACGGTTTTCGAGTAAGGTGAAGTGGTCAGCAGGTATGATTTTTTGACCCCCGTTGCTGTGACGGTATCAAGGCTGCTGATGAACTCCGTTCTGACAAGATTCAAGCCATTGACGACGGGATGATTGATCAGCGGGACCAGTTTTGGGAAATAGAACCACGGAAAATACTCCAGCTGAGGCTGGTTCCCGACCTGGCCTGTCCTTATCGGGATCTCCAGGGCATTGAGATCCATCACCAGGTTTACATTCATGCGTACCCCGTAATTAAAAAGCATATCCTCCAGGTTGACCGGGTTGGCGATACCCATGGTCGACCCGTATTTCTCAAGACTGTCCATGCTGGCAAAAACGGGATCGATCATCCAAAGGACTTTTCCTCCCCGCATGATGAACTGGTCAATGAGGAATTTGTCTTTTTCATCAAACGGTCGGGTCGGTTTGGCAATGATAATAGCCCGGTACTTATTGACCAGCTGATCATAGTTGGGCCGCGTTGAATCGGTTTTCAACCGTAATGCAAGACTGTTAAGCTTATGGCTCAGGGTGATCCGGTCGACATTATAATACTCGCTGAGGGCGTTTTGAAAATCGATGGTTTCCATCTGCGACAATTCCCCATGTCCTCCTATAAATGCAATCCTTGGCTTGATCGTGGTAGTCAGCTTCTGGATTGCACTGGCCAGGTTATACTCCAGCGCCTGTATGGAATTATTCAGCACCTTGTTCGGATCGATGCCCACCTGCGCCGACAGCAACTGGACTGGAACCTCTCTCCCTTTGTAGGAGACCATGGCCCCGGGAAAAATGATAAGCTGGGAAGATTGTCCTTTTTTTGTGACCCTCAGATCGGTGGGTTCTAATCCCCTTTCTACCAGCAGCCGGTAGGTCTCATTCCTTTCTTTGGTATCCGGATTATCCGACGGGTCAACGAACTCGTACTGGATCTTGTCGTTGTATGCACGGAATTCATTCAGCATCTCCTTTGTTTCATTGCTGAGACGGCGGAATCCCGGTGGCAGATCCCCTTCCAGGTAAGCTTTGAAGAAAACGATATCGTTCAGCCTTTTCAGGATCTGCTTGGTGGCAGGTGACAACGTATAGCGCTTTTCTGCGGTCAGGTCGAACCTTGTATAGATAAAGGAAGCGATGATGTTGACCAGGACAATAATAACAATGGCCAGCGAAAGCTGAATAATATTCCTTCGTTTTATATTTTTTTTTCTGTCTGCCATTTTCTCACTTCATCACTTCATCACTTTATCACTTTAAATCACTTCATCACCATTTTCTGCTTTCCAGTGAAAGTTTTGTCAATAATAAAAAGAGGGTGCTCACGCTGATGAAATATATCAGGTCGCGGGTATCGATCACCCCACGGCTCATGGAAGAATAATGGGCATTGATCCCTAGCGATTCCACCATAAGTCCAATAGAACCGGAAAGGATGAAGGTATAGATCAGCTCAAAACCCATATACAGAAAAAAACACAGGAAGATGGCAACGATAAAGGAAACAATCTGGTTATCGGAGATAGAAGAGGCGAAGATGCCGATGGCGACGAAGGTGATCCCAAGGAACAGCAATCCGATATAGGATCCCCATATCCCTCCGGCATCAAGGTTCCCGGGTGGAAGTCCCAGACGGTAAACCGAAAAGAAATAGATCAGTGTGGGCAACAGGGAGAACAGCACCAGCACAACTCCGGCAAGGTATTTGGCAAGGATGATCTGAACATCGGTCAGGGGTTGGGTCATCAGCAATTCGAGGGTGCCGCTCTTTTTTTCATCGGCAAATGAACGCATGGTAATGGCCGGTATCAGGAAAAGGAAGACAAAGGGGGCAAGGATGAACAAGCCGTCCAGGTTGGCAAACCCGTAATCAAGGATGTTGAACTGAACCGGAAAGACCCAGAGAAAAAGCCCGATCATCATCAGAAATACCAGAATGACAATATAGCCGATCAGGGAGTCTAAAAACCCATTGATCTCTTTCTTGAACAGTGTGAACATGCACCAGGTAATTAAAAGCGTGCAAAATTAGCAATTTTTTAAAGATATGAGGCTCTTTCCCTTCCGGGCTGGGAAAGCTTGCCCTATCTGATGCTCCGGGTGATATAGGTGGAATAATCGACCAGCTTGGGCTCATAGGTCTCCTTCAGCAGGTGGGAGGATATCAGGAAATCGGCCGTTGAACGGTTACACGCCGTAGGTATATTATAAACCACAGTAATTCTCAGCAACGCTTTCACATCCACATCATGGGGCTGGGGCTGCATCGGGTCCCAGAAAAAGATCAACAGGTCTATCTTTCCTTCGGAGATCAGGGCCCCCAGTTGCTGATCACCACCGAGCGGGCCCGATTTCAGCCTGATGATTTCATTTTCGATCTCCTCATCCTTCTCCAGTTTTTTGTGGATCGTTTCCTCGATAAGCTGACCCGTTGTGCCGGTACAGACCAACCGGTGGCCCAGAAGCGTTTTATAGTTGAACTCGACCCATTCTACCAGGTCCTTTTTCCGGTTATCATGGGCAACCAGGGCAATATTCTTAGATTCATTCATCGGTTGCTGTTTTTAGAATGTAAATCGGTGGGACGAAATATCCCTATTGTTTTTAAAGGTCTTAAAGAATTCTTTATCCCCTCCACTTTAGGGTCCGGTCCGGTCGACGATTTCAACCATCACCGATTGATCCATTTTCAGGCCCAGAAGGCTGCTGGCTTTACCTTTATTGATGGCAATTTCAAGATGCCCGCTGGTGGAGAACAATGCAAGCATCTCCCCTTCACTGACATCCTGGTATGACTTGCTGATCTGAATTATCCGGTAGGAAGGGGAGCGAAAAGTGATGGCGAACTTGCGGTTCTTAACGGTGGCTTTAAAAAGCGGTTCGGTAATGTTCGTAAAGACATTTTCATAATTATCCACATAAATTACCTTCCCTTTGATCAGGTCACCCTGGATCACGGGCTGGAAAGCCATTTTTTTTACAATGCCCGCTTTGATATGTCCGAGCTCTTCCATAGGTTTTCCGGCCGCAAGATGACATGCCACTTTGGCAAAGACATCGCGCGTGGGAAAGGTAAAATAATCGGAATCCTGAATGATATCGAGCTCAATGATGACTTCCGGTTGTTCATCGAAGATCAGTGAGAAGATCCCGTTATCGGCCGCGATAAAATAATGGCCTTTATACCGGACAAGGGTGTGGGGGGTCTCGATGGATGCTTCAGTATTAACGGCAAGGATGTGGATGGTCCCCTCGGGAAAATCCCGATAGAAGTTACGGATGATAAAGGCTGTCTGATTCAGGTCAAAGGCAGGAATGGCATGGGAAATATCAACGACGGTGACTCCGGGCAGCTGGCGCAGGATGGCACCTTTGACGGATCCGGCATAGTGATCCTTCGGTCCCCAGTCGCTGGTCAGGGTAATGATGGCCATTGATTTATTTGTACTTTTGTGATTTCAAAGGTACAAATTATAATGAGTGAGAAAATAATCCGCATCGAATCGGTTCATCCTCTGGATATTTTCGGTGCGAACGATCAGAATATGGAGATTGTACGCGACCTGTTCCCGAAAATCAAGATCGTGTTGCGTGATAATCTTGTCAAGGCGTTTGGCGAGGAAGGGGATCTTCTTGAATTCGAGGAAAAGTTCACTTATCTCCTTCTGCATGTTGAGAAATTCGGCAAGCTGACCCGGAGCGATATTACCATGTTGCTTGGTTCTGATCAGACCCCGGGCTTCAGCCCGGAGAAAGGGCAATGGGTCCCTGAGACCCATTCAGAAGTGCTCGTGCATGGTAAGAACGGGATGCTGATCCGTGCCCGTACCCCAAACCAGCGAAGACTGGTTGAAAGCAGCCAGAAGCATGATCTCGTTTTTGCCATCGGACCTGCCGGTACCGGTAAAACCTATACGGCGGTAGCTTTGGCAGTAAGGGCGCTGAAAAACAAAGAAATCCAGCGTATCATCCTGACCCGTCCTGCTGTGGAAGCCGGTGAAAATCTCGGATTCCTTCCGGGAGACCTGAAGGAGAAGCTGGATCCATACCTTCAGCCGCTGTATGATGCCCTGAAAGATATGCTTCCCGGTCAAAAGCTCCTGACTTATATCGAAGAAGGGACGATCGAGATTGCTCCTCTTGCTTTCATGCGGGGAAGAACCCTCAACAATGTCTTTGCCATTCTCGATGAAGCCCAGAATACCACCCCGAACCAGCTGAAGATGTTTCTTACCCGGATGGGGGCATCCGCCAAATTTATCGTGACGGGCGATATTACCCAGATCGACCTGCCGAAAAACCAGATTTCCGGGCTCATTCACGCCCAGACCATCCTGAAGGAAATACCGGGAATCGATTTCATCATCCTGGATCATTCCGATATCATCCGCCACAGGCTGGTGAGCAGGATCCTGGATGCCTATGAGAATGATAAGTAGCTGGGCAGCAATATAAATTTATCAGCAATCCATGTGCTTCAACTAGGATAGCCCATCAGGAAAGATCAAGGTTGAAAGAATGCCTTGTAAAATTTAAGGATAAAAGGGAATCGATTAAAATAGGTCCCATCATTTCTTCATTTCTTTTACCTTTGCCGGAAATCTGCGGATATGAGCGATGTGATCCTTCAGACCAATTTTAATTTTCCGGGGCAGAAAAGCCTGTACAAAGGGAAAGTAAGAGATGTTTATAACATCGATGACCGGTATCTGGTGATGGTAGCCAGTGACCGGATCTCTGCGTTCGACGTAGTACTGCCCAGAGGAATCCCGTACAAAGGACAAGTGCTGAACCAGATCGCTGCCAAATTCCTTGACGCGACCGCCGGCATCTGTCCGAACTGGAAAATCGCCATGCCCGACCCCAATGTGACCATCGGCCGTTTTTGTAAAATCTATCCCGTGGAAATGATCATTCGCGGGTACCTTACGGGAAGCTCCTGGCGCACTTATCAGAAGGGAGTGCGTTCAATCTGCGGGGTTCCGGTTCCCGACGGGATGAAAGAGCATCAGCGGTTTCCCGAGCCCATCATCACCCCTACCACCAAAGCATCGGAAGGACATGATGAGGATATTACCGAATCGGAAATCCTTGCAAAGGGACTGATCCCGGAAGAAGAATACGCGCTGATAAAGCAATACACCTATGCCCTGTTCCGGTGCGGCACCGAAATAGCCGCTGCAAAGGGATTGATCCTCGTTGACACCAAATACGAGTTCGGAAAAGGGGAGGATGGAAAGATATACCTCTGTGATGAGATCCATACCCCCGATTCCTCCCGTTATTTCTACCTGGATGGATATACAGAACGTCAGGCCAGAGGAGAACCCCAGCGGCAGCTTTCGAAGGAGTTTGTCCGGGAATGGCTCATGGCCAATGGTTTTATGGGCAAAGAGGGGCAACAGGTCCCGGAAATGAGCGAAGCCTGGATCCGGGAGATCTCCGAACGGTATATTGAGCTCTATGAAGTCATCACAGGCGAAAAATTCGTACGGGGCGAAACGACCCATATTTTACAACGGATCGAAGCGAACATCAATTATTTTTTAATTCATAACTAATCCCAATCCGGGTTTCGGCCCGGCAGCCAGGCATGATTCCCTTCAGCCCGCCCAGAATGGACCAGAAGATCGTTGACGAGGTAGTCGATACCTTGTATTCCGGTTGGATTACTACAGGTCCCAAGACGAAGAAATTCGAGAAGATGCTGACCCGGTACGGGGGACACAAAAGCACGTTGTGCGTGAGTTCCGGTTCTGCAGGCCTTGAGCTGATTCTCCGCTGGTTCGGGATCAAAGAAGGTGATGAAGTGATCGTTCCGGCTTATACCTATTCGGCTACGGCAAATGTGGTGGTGCATTGCGGAGCGGATGTGGTGTTTGTCGATTCAGGCAAGGATTTCAACATCGATATCGAGGCGATCAAAAAAGCCATAACTCCGAAAACCAAGGTCATCATTCCGGTCGACATCGCCGGTTGGCCGTGTGATTACGACGCTCTCAACCAACTCGTGAGGGAACCTTCTGTCGTGGGACAGTTTACTCCTGCGACGAAGGAACAAACGATGCTCGGCCGCATCCTGATCCTTTCTGATGCTGCCCATTCCATCGGGGCGGAATACAGGGGAAAACTTGCCGGAAGCCTTACCGACATATCCGTTTATTCCTTCCATGCCGTTAAAAACCTGACTACCGCTGAGGGTGGCGCCGTTTGTCTGAACCTTCCCGAACCCTTTAACCACAACCTGATATATAAGGAACTCAATACCAAATCCCTGCATGGCCAAAACAAGGACGCCCTGGCGAAAACCCAGCTCGGCAACTGGCGATACGACATCGTGGAGGCGGGTTACAAATATAACATGACCGATATCCAGGCTTCGATGGGACTGGTTGAACTCGAACGGTATAACGACGATATGCTCGTCAGGCGGAAACATATCTTTGACCGGTATAGTTCGGGATTATCGGGAAACACCTGGGCTCAGATCCCGGAATATGAGAACCGGGATAAAAAATCCTCTTATCATGTGTTTCTTCTGCGGATCAATGACATCACGGAATTGCAGCGGGATCGTATCATCCAGGAGATCTTTAAGCGGGAGGTGGCCGTGAATGTGCATTTCGTCCCCCTGCCCATGATGACCTATTATAAAAACTGTGGATTCCGGATTTCTGATTTTCCGGTTGCCTTTGACAACTATGCCCGGGAAATCAGTTTGCCGGTTTACTATGATTTAACGGATGAGATGGTGGATACAGTGATTCAGGCCGTTGTTGATTCGGTGCAAACGGTTTTATGATACGTTTTTTTGATCTTCTTTTTTCGTTTCTCGGCCTGTTGGTCTTTCTGCCGTTTTTACCGGTCATTTCCCTGTTTATTCTACTCGATTCGGGGGGAAGCATTTTTTACCGGCAAACGAGGGTGGGCAGAAACGGAAAGGACTTCCGGCTATTCAAGTTCAGGACCATGGTTCCCGGTGCCGACCGGAAAGGTTTTCTGACGGTAGGAATGCGTGATGGCCGGATAACGAAGGTTGGTTATTTCCTGCGGAATACCAAAATCGATGAGCTTCCCCAACTGATCAATGTTCTGAAAGGCGACATGAGCATGGTCGGCCCCCGTCCCGAAATCCGGAAATATGTTGAACTCTATTCCCGAGAACAATGGAAGGTTTTAACCGTCAGACCAGGCCTCACCGACTATGCTTCCGTTGAATTCATCAATGAAAACGAGATCCTCGGCCGTTCCTCCGATCCCGAAGAAACCTATATCCGTGAGGTGATGCCCGCCAAGATCGTTCTGAATATGCGGTTCATTCAACAACCTACTTTAAGAAATTACTTCGTCATCCTGGGAAAAACTTTGCAAAAGATCCTCACATAACACATCCTCCCCTGCCAGATCAAAAGCTGATCGATCCTATTTCATCCGGACGATCTTTTTGGTTTCTGTCCAGTCGTCGGCTTTAAGAACGATATAATAGACCCCTCCCGGTACCTCCCCTCCATCCCATTTAATCTCCTGGTCCCCTGTTTCAAGGATTTCATTCAACAGGGTGGCTTTCAGGTTACCGAGAGCATCATATATTTTGAGTGAGACGAAGGTGTTGTTATGCCGGATCCCGATAGGAATACGGGTGACATCCCGGAAAGGATTCGGGAAATTCTGATATAGCCTGGTCCGGGTCAGGTCACCGGCATCAGGGACGGCATTGGGGTACATCACCGGGCTTCCTGCCTGCACCCAGGCAGTATAGATCAGGGCAGCCAGGGATTCCGAAGCACGGCGGAACAGATCAATGGTGAAATCGCCGCTTATTGACCATAGAGCCTGGTAATAGGCATCGGAGGTTACATTTCCGGCCGATGTCCGGGCTTGCTGGTCAGCCAGTAAAATACTGTCAACAAACCGGTAATTCTGGTAGAGATACGAAAAAATGTAACCCCGTACATCGGCAATAGGGGTAACGGTATCCGAAGGATACAGGATCTGGTTTTCGTATTTGCTTATCATTTTCGACTCATACCGGGAATGGATCCCGCTCTGATTGGTATATTGTCCGTCATAGTTCCGGGTTATATGCAGCGGATCATAACCATCTGCCACATAATGTCCGAGGTCGGCTGCAAATAAGGCTGATTTGTTCCAGTCACCCCGTTGGAAACAATTTCTCAGGGAGTCGAAGGTTGTACTGGTAGCCCAGGGCAGGATCCCCTGATCGATCACCCATGACAGACCATGCCATTCCACGACGGAATCAAAAATTTCGGAGATCTGGCCGTTCTGCAGAAATTCCTGATAATTGTCGATATCGATGTAATGACGGGGCGACTCATCCGGATCGGTATCCTTGCGGTTATCTGCATCCGAGGCATGGAGGGTAACGATGCTGCTCCAGTTTGGTTTAAGGAAGGCAACCTGGGCCGGATAACAGGCTGACGAATTCCCGCTGATCTTCTTATGTCCTTTGTAGCCCCAGCCGGAAAGGATCAATCCTATGGTGATCAGCAAGAGGAGATAAAAACGGCTTGCAAGCATGTGCAACATTTTCCAGCGGAACCGTCGGGATGCTGCTGATCCGGAATACCGGAAGAGTTTTTGTTTATTCATTAAAACAGGTTAAGGTGTCATGAGGTCCCCATGGAATGAAATCAGGTATTATGTAAAAGCTTGTAAAAGGTTTTTCAGATCGGCACTTTTTTCCGATTGTCCCAGACTATTGTATGAAAACATAAGATTTTGGATCATCCTCCTGACCACCTCTGCATTAGGACAAGGAGCAAAGAAGGAACGTTCTGGTTTCAGCTTCAGTTGCCTGATGAAGAGCTCGATCTCCCGTCGTGTGAACACTGCCCCTTTATTAAACGGATTGATGTAAAACAAAACATCATCCTCTGTCGGGTAGGAGATCCCTGGCTCCGTGAGATATGCGAGGATAAAATGTTGCGGGAGATTCACCCCAAAAACGGGCAGGTTCAGTTTCTGGGCAAAGGTCAGGTAAAGCATCCCCAGGGATATTGGACTTCCCTTCCGGGTTTCAAGTAAGGTGTTCAGATAGAAATTCTGCGGTTCGTTGATATGGATCTTGTTGCCGTCAAAGTGATGCATCTCGAAAAGGATGTGATTCAGCACCTTGACATTTTCAAGGGCGGTAAGATTTTCATTCAGTTCCAGCCATACATCCATTTTCATCTGTTCGATCCGTATGATCAGATCTTTTTCATCCAGACCGGGATAATGGGTCCGGGTTACTAAAAGAAATCCCTTAAGGAGGTCGGAGGAATTGAATTTCACCCAATCAGAAAACTCATGAACCAGCTGATCCCACCTTATTTCATTGATGATGCTTGTGATCCGTTCCTGGACCATGATATCAAATGTATTATCCCAGGCCTTATCGAGCGGTTTGATGGCGTTGGTTCCGAAGGAATGGATCTTTTCACGGATCAGCCGATAGGCTTTTTCATCCGGTTCATCCAGCAGTTTGATCAGGGCGTTGAGGGCTTTATTTTCCTGGGTTTCGGGCATCCGTCAATCATTCATGGAGAGAATATTCAAAACCAGGTCAATTAATTCCTGCATCAGTGGTTTATGATTGGCATTGTAGGTTCCGGCTGCCCGGTTGGCAATAAGGGCGCAAACTGTCACCGTTTGATGTCCCATCAGGGCTCCCAGACCGTACAAAGCCGATGTCTCCATTTCAAAGTTAATGATACGGTGCTGACCATGATGAAATTTCTGGAGTTTTTGGATCATGTCGGGGTCGGTAAGATCCAGGCGGAGTCGCCTGCCCTGAGGGCCATAAAAACCGGGTGCCGTGGCAGTGATGCCTGAGACGGTAAGGCCTTCAAATTTGCGGATCAGTTCCTGAGAACCTGGCACGAAATAAGGTTTCGACAATCCCGGGTGCCAGTCTACCTGACGGATGAATGCCTCCGTGAGTTCCCGGTCGATAACCTTATCCATATCTTTATAAAAATAAAGGAGGTTATCAAGGCCGATGGCATGGGTTGAGAGGCAGAAAGTGTTGATCGGGACATCCGGTTGAATCGATCCGGAAGTCCCGATACGGATAATTTTCAGGGATTTCCTGACCGGTTTCGGACTCCGGTCACGAAGGTCAAAGTTGGTCAGGGCATCCAGTTCATGCATAACAATATCGATGTTATCGGGTCCGATGCCTGTCGACAGGGCGGTGATCCGTTTCCCCTGATAGTACCCCGTTTGTGACAGGAACTCCCGGTTGTGAGCATCATGCTCCAGGTGGGTAAAACGGGATGAAATCTCCGGTACCCGCTGGGGATCCCCGACAATAATAACGGTTTCGGCCAGATCCTCAGGTCTCATGCAAAGATGATAGACACTCCCATCGGCGTTGGTGATCAGATCGGGCTCAGCCAGTTTGGTCATTGAAATTCCTTTATGCAAAAGTACGAAAAGCATGGATAGAAACGGGTTAGTTTCGGATGAATTACCTTTTACAATTTACGATTTGACGATTTTAGATTTACGATTGAATTGGGTGGTTGACGATTTTTGAATAAATTTTAATCGTAATTCTTAAATCGGAAATGAAATCTAAAATCGTAAATCGTCCAATCTAAAATTGAATTTTATCTTTGCTCCATGAATGTCGAAATAATCAACATCGGAGATGAATTGCTTATCGGCCAGGTTGTCAATACCAATGCCGCCTGGATGGCAGAGCAGTTGAATCTTCACGGATTTCCTGTGATCCGGATCAGCGTGGTCAGCGACGACCGGGACCATATCCTGAATGCCCTTGCTGAAGCCGAATCAAGATCAGGGGTTGTCCTTATTTCCGGAGGCATCGGTCCCACAAAGGACGATATCACCAAAACGACTCTTTGCGAATTTTTCGGTACCCGGTTGATCTTTAATGAAGAGGCTTTCCATGATATCGAGATCCTTTTCAGGCGCAGGGGTTTTAACGTCACGGAACTGAACCGTAAGCAAGCCGATCTTCCTGAAAATTGTATCGCCATCCCGAACAAACTCGGAACTGCCCGGGGGATGTGGTTTGAAAAAGATCGGGCGGAGGGAGGCAAGACCCTCTTTATTTCCCTTCCCGGGGTTCCCTTTGAGATGAAGGCCATGATGACCGATGAGGTGATCCCTCGCTTAAAGAAGGTGATTCGGCCCCAATCAATTTATCATAAGACCATTCTTACCCAGGGTATCGGTGAGAGTTTTCTTGCTGCATTGATCGGGGCGTGGGAAACCTTCCTGCCTTCTCATATCCGGCTGGCTTATCTTCCGCAGCCCGGGATTGTCAGGTTACGGCTGACCGGCACCGGTGTTGATGGACTTTTATTGCGCCGGCAAATTAAAGCCGAAGTCGCAAAACTCGAAAAAATCATTCCGGAATATATCTTCGGGTACGATGAGGAAACGTTGGAGGAAATCGTTGGCAGCCTGCTTAAAGCAGCAGGAGCTACCCTGTCGACTGCCGAAAGCTGCACCGGGGGGTATATCGCTCATCTCCTAACCCGTATTCCGGGCAGTTCTGCCTACTTCAAAGGGTCGGTGGTGGCTTATGCCAATGAGCTCAAGGAAGAGATTCTGGGTGTCCGGCCTGAAACCCTTTCAGAGCACGGAGCCGTCAGCGAACAGGTCGTTCTGGAGATGGCTGCCGGGGCTCAACGGCTCCTGAAGACCGATTATGTGATAGCCGTATCGGGCATTGCCGGTCCCGATGGAGGTACTGCCGAAAAACCGCCGGGTACTACATGGATCGCTGTGGCCGGTACGGATGGGGCTTTTGCTAAACACTATTTATTTGGGGACAACCGTGAGAGAAATATCCGGAGAACCGCTCTTCAGGCCCTGAATATGCTGCGGAAGGCCATACTCCCAGGAAAATAGTCTGCAATCGGCAGTCTTCCGACTTCAATCAACATCCTCATAAAATTATTCTTTAGTAATCATTTGGCCAATTCGAAAAAAAAAACGAACTTTGCACTCCATTTTAAATTAGCTTTTAATCGGAATAACCATGTCAAGGATTTGTGAAATAACAGGAAAAAAGGCCGTGGGTGGCAATAAGGTATCGCATTCAAACCACAAGACCAAGCGTAAATTCAACCCGAATCTCCAGACAAAGAAATTCTTTATTGCTGAAGAGAACCGGGAAATTACCCTGAAGGTTTCAACAGCAGCCATCCGTACGATCAACAAAAAAGGCATTCAAGCCTGTATTAAGGAAGCAAGAGAAAAAGGCATTTTAAACAAATAATAACACTACTAACCGACTAACTTTTTAAGAGAGGGGGAAACCCGCTGAGGGTTCCCCCCAATGTTGTAAGTTTGTTTTGCGAACCAAACTAAACAACATGGGTAAAGATACAGAAATAAAATTTGTCGGA